>ENA-UOOE01000280-UOOE01000280.1-fermentation-metagenome-genome-assembly--contig:-NODE-280-length-53667-cov-3.646180_pt1 | contig 53667 bp, 68 predicted proteins | sample MGYA00245776_ERZ724021 | MGnify/ENA primary metagenome ERZ724021 (study PRJEB28704, sample SAMN03018321) | fermentation metagenome | biome: anthropogenic terrestrial biome; feature: soil; material... | reverse complement strand
CATACTGGCTTGTTTAGATTCTGTTTTTGGAGCCATAAGGGCAAGCCTTTCAAAAAACTTTCAGGCAGATATATTTATATCAGGTTTTTTTGGCAATTCAGTGCTAGCAGCTGGATTAGCTTACCTGGGTGACAAGTTAGGTGTACCTATATATATAGCAGCAGTTATTGTATTTGGAGGAAGAATATTTGATAACTTTGCTATAGTTAGAAGGCTTTTAATAGAAAAGGCTAAGTCACGTCAATGAGGTGAAATCAATGAGAAATAATGAAGCTAATGTGTTTGTATTTATAGCTTCTATAATAATTGGTATATTGATTGCTATGAATATAAGTTTTACAAGGGAAAACAAAACAATGTTTTTAAGCAGTAAGCAATATCAAGATGCCTATTCATATAGAAATGAACTTCTTAACGATATAAGTAATTTAAGTGATGAATATACAAAGTATTCAAATAAGCTTCATAAGTATGAGAATAATGCTAAGAATAAGAAAAAAATAATAGAAGAAATAAATTCAGAAATTATGGATAATAAAAAAATTATTGGATACACAGATTTACAGGGCCCAGGAATAAAAATCACTCTGCAGGATGCCAGTATGGAATTTGTTCAGGATCCTTTTGAATATGAATTAAGATTAATACATAACACTGATATGATTCAGGTAATAAATGATCTTTTGAATGCTGGTGCAGAGGCTATTTCAATAAATGGACTTAGAGTAGTGAGTTCTACAGGAGTATATTGTAATGGAGCTTTTTTAAGAATAAATGGCATTCAGGTATGTGCGCCCTTTTATGTTAATGCTATTGGAAATAAAGATACCTTGAAAAACTATATGCTAGCAGATGAAAATCATTTAAAATCTTTAATGTTGAGAAATATTATTGTAGATGTAGAAGAAGATGATAACATTAAGATTCCGGCTTTTAGTGGAGATATAGAAAATAAATATATTAAATCTGAAAATAAATAGCATATAATGAAGGAATTTTAAATTTTATGAAGAATAATAAAATTAAGATAAATTAATCTAAGGGGACGATAATATTGTCAATGAATGAGAATATAAGGAATATAAAAGATTCCATTGGAGAAGATGTTGCTTTAATAGCAGTTTCTAAAACCAAACCTTTAGAAGATATGGAAGAAGCATATAATTTAGGACTAAGGGATTTTGGAGAAAATAAAGTACAAGAATTAGTATATAAAATGGATAACTTTCACCATGATGATGTAAAATGGCATCTAATAGGACATCTGCAAAGGAACAAGGTTAAATATATTGCAGGCAGAGTTCAATTGATACATTCTTTAGATAGCCTGCGCCTTTTAGAAGAAATAGAAAAGCAGTATAAAAGTAAAGATATAATAGCACAGGTATTAATTGAAATAAATATAGGGAAAGAAGAAAATAAATCTGGAATTTTCCTTGAGGATTTAGAAGAACTTATAGAAGCCTGTGAAAGTTGTAGTAACGTGAAAGTTAAAGGACTTATGACAGTAATTCCTAAAGGAAATGATGAAAGTTGTAGAGAGTACTTTAAAGAAATGAAAACAACATTCGATAACTTAAAAGAAAGAAAGTTTAAAAATATAGAAATGAAATATCTTTCCATGGGTATGACAGGTGATTATAAAATTGCTATAGAGCAAGGATCTAATATGGTAAGAATTGGAGAAGGAATCTTTGGAAAAAGAAATTATAATTTATAGGGGGAGAAAAAATGGCAGGTAAAGTATTAAATAAAGTTATGGGAATTTTAGGCTTGGAAGATGAAATGGATGAATTTGATGAAAATGAGGGATCAGAAGAAATGGGAAATGAAAATGGGGAAGAGTATGAACCAATTGTTCAATCTTCTAAAAAACCAGGGAAGGTTGTAAGTATACATACAGCTTCTACTGCTAAAGTGATGATAGTAAAACCAATAACTTATGATGAAGTAGTAGATATTTGTGATAATTTAAAGAGCAGAAAAATTATAGTAGTTAACTCTGTATCCTTAGAACCAAGAACTGCTCAAAGACTATTAGATTTTATAAGTGGAGCTACTTATGCATTAGGGGGAAGCCTTGAAGAAATAGAAAAAGGTATTTATATAGTTTCACCTTCAAATGTGGAAGTGGATAGTGAGCTAAAAGACGAATTGTCAAATAAGAGTATGTTTAATTGGAATAGATAAAACTTGGAGGTAACAATGGACACTGCTTTATTTCGTATTATTAATATTTGTTTTGGTGTTGCAGAGTATGCCATATTAATTGATGTGATTTTATCATATATTCCTATTGGTAGAGAAAATGGTTTTACCCAATTAGTTCATGCTATTACAGAACCTCTTTTATCACCAGGCAGAAAAATTCAAGATAAATTAATGCCGGGACTTATGATTGATTTTTCACCAATTATTGCCTACTTTATGGTATATATATTAAAACAAGTCGTTTTTTCAATAATGCTATGATAGATAAGAAAAATTTTGTAGATAGCATAAAATATGAAGATAAGAACAAGATATCTAAGTTATATGATAAAATACTGCTATGCAATAAAACCGGGAATACTGCATTTTCTGATGAATTTTACCCTCCTAATGTGTGGAGAAGTTTGGAAGAACTTCAAGAGTCTATACCAGTAAATATATTTAGTAATGGTATATTTGAAGGATCTGAAAGAAGGATAATTGCATTTTCACCTGATGAAATATGGCACTACCCCATGGAATTAATAAAAATAACGAATAAATCTTCATTTAGAACATTATGTCATAGAGATTATTTAGGCTCCATTATGTCCTTAGAAATTATAAGGGAAAAGTTTGGAGATCTAATATTAGAGGATAATAAATGTTATGTTCCTATACAGGAAGAATTAACAGAGTATGTAATTTATAATTTAAAGAATGTAGGCAATTGTCCATGTACTGTAGAAATAGTAGATATATACACAGAGGGGCTGCCCAAGTATAATTTTGAAGATTTAAATATAATTGCTTCTTCTAATAGAATAGATTGTATTTTAAGTGGAATTACTAATCTTTCTAGAAGTAAAGCTTTAGACTTAATTTCTTCGGGTAAGGTGTTGATAGATTATCTACCTGTAAAGAATAAGGATAAAATAGTTAAAGAGCAATCTATTATTACCATAAGAGGTTTTGGTAAATATAAATTTATAGAGGTATGTGGATCTACAGGAAGTGGAAGGTTAAGGATGTTATTTAAAAAATTTATTTGATTCGGGGTGTTGACAATGAAAATAACTGCAATGGATATTACAAGTAAGGAATTTAAAAAGGGCTTTAGAGGATATGATATGGATGAGGTAGATGAATTCTTAGATAAAATAGCAGAAAACTATGAGGCGCTATATAAAGAGAATTCATCTCTAAAAGAAAAAATTACTTCCGCAGAAGAAAATTTACATCACTATAGCAAGATGGAAGAAACTATACAAAATACTCTTCTATTAGCTCAAAATGCAGCAGATCAATCCAAAAAAGCCGCACAAAAAGAATCAGATCTTATTATAAAAAATGCAAATGAAACATCAAAAAAAATCTTGGATAAGGCACATGATGACGTTATAAATATAAATGATGATTTTGAAAAAACAAAAAATGAATTTGTTATGTTTAGAACCAAGTATAAAAACTTTATACAATCTCAGTTAGAAATGTTCGAAAACATGGAAAAAGATTTTGTAAAAAAATATAACATTGGAAGCCAGGTAGAAGAAACAGATTTAAAAGAAAAAGATATAGATACTACTTATACTGAAGATGATGCAAATAATACTAGTAGTGATAGTGGATTTATGTTAGAGGAAAAGAAACCTTCCTTAGAGGATTCTCAAAATGACAATTTAGAAGAAATAAAAAGCTTTTATGTTAAAGATTAAAATCTCGCTCAATAAGAGTGAGTTTTTTTTGTGTAAAGTTAATAATTATATCATGAAGAATAGATAATAGGTAATAGGTAAAAAGTAAGAGTTTATAAAAAAATGGAGGTGTTTTATGAAGGAATTGGAAGTGAGTGGCGTAAAGGGCTATAGAGTATATATAGATAGCACTATAGATAAACTTTTTCAGATGTTACTTCAACATAAAATAAAACATAATGATAATATTTTTTTAATTACTGATGATAGGGTATTTTCTCTATACAAAAATGGAATAGAAAAACTTAAAGAAAGCTTTAATGTTAAATTATATTATTTTAAGAATGGAAGGGAAATAAAAACATAAATACAGTACAAGGGATTTACTCTTTTCTAATAGACAATGATGCTAATAGAGATAGTGTAATAATAGCATTGGGCGGGGGAGTAGTTGGAGATATAGTAGGATTTGTTTCTTCTACTTATATGAGGGGAATAAGGTATATAAATATACCTACTACACTGCTTTCCCAAGTAGACAGCTGCATAGGGGGAAAAGTTGGATATAATTACAATGGAATAAAAAATGTTGTGGGAAGTTTTTATAATCCTTATTTTGTTTATGTGTCCACCAATTTTCTAAAATCTTTAGATGAAAAATATTTTATAGATGGTTTAGGAGAGATTGTAAAATATGCATTAATTAAAGATGGTGCGTTATTTAACTATCTAAATGAAAACTATAGAGGAATTTTAGAAAGAGAAAACGATAAAATGATTCATATTATTAGAACTTGTTTAAAGTTAAAAAAAGATATAGTAGAAGAAGACTTTCGGGACAATGGCATAAGGAACTTATTAAATTTTGGTCATACCGTAGGACATGGAATAGAAATGACCTCAGGAGGTAAACTAACTCATGGAGAATCTGTAGCCTTAGGAATATTAGTTTCCTTAAAACTTTCGGAAAGTATGCTTAATTTAAATGAAGAAGTATTTAAAGAAACAATAGAACTATATAAAAAGTTAGGATTACCTATTAAGTACAAAGTTGACAATTATAATTTATTTATGTATGCTATTAATCATGATAAAAAAAATAATGATAAGATAAGATTTGTTTTACTTCAAGATATAGGAAATGGAAAAATAAAGATTGAAGTAAATAAAGAGCAAATTTTAGAAGCTATAAAACAAAGCATTGGCAAGGGGGAGTAAAATTGGTTATTGGAATTATTGGAGCAATGATTGAAGAAGTAGAACCTCTATTAAAGGAGTTAAAACTAGAAAGAAAGCTTGTAAAAGCTAAAATGGAGTTTAATCTAGGTGAACTATGGGGGAAAAATGTTGTTGTAGTAAAGAGTGGAGTAGCTAAAGTAAATGCTGCAGTGTGCGCTCAAATATTAATAGATGATTTTAATGTGGATGCAGTTATAAATGTTGGAGTAGCTGGAGGAGTTGGAAAAGAAGTTTATCCAGGAGATGTAGTAATAGCAGAAAGCTTAGTCCAACATGATGTTGATTCCAGCGTATTTGGCGAAAAAAAAGGTCAAATTCCAAGGCTTGATACCTTTGACTTTAAATGTAATGAAATTTTAGTATTAAAAGCTAAAAGAGCTTGTGAAAAAATCACTCACTGTAAATGCTTTATAGGAAGAATAGTTACAGGTGACCAGTTTATAGCAGATCCAGAAAAAATAAGATGGTTAAGTGAAGAGTTTAATGCATTGGCATGTGAAATGGAAGGCGGCAGTATAGCACAGGTATGTTATTTAAATGAAGTACCATTCGTTGTAATAAGATCTGCTTCAGATAATGCTAATAATGGTGCTCATATAGAGTATGAAGAATTTAAGCCAGTAGCAGTGAGAAATTCAGTAGGTATTCTTAAAAACATGTTAGAAACTATGTAGGTGATATTTAATGAAAGATTTATTAGTAGATTTAAAAAGTGGAAATAAAATTAAGGTAAAGGTAAAAGATGTAACTATAGGCGGAAGGGAAAAAATATTTATATCTGGACCTTGCTCTGTGGAAAATTTAGATACTATGCTTAGTATTGCTAAAAGATTAAAAAAAGCAGGTGTGCATATGTTAAGAGGAGGGGTTTTTAAACCAAGAACCTCTCCCTATGATTTTCAAGGTCTTCAATATGATGGATTGAAAATTTTAAGAGAAGTTAGTCAAGAAGTTCATATGCCTTTTGTAACAGAGATAATGGATACAAGGGATGTGGAGAAGGCTATGGAATATGTAGACATGATACAAATAGGATCAAGAAATATGTATAACTATAGTTTATTAAAGGAAGTTGGCAAAACGAGAAAGCCTGTACTACTTAAAAGGGGAATGAGTGCTACTTTAGCGGAATGGCTATATGCGGCTGAGTATATTATGGCTGAGGGCAATATGAATGTAGTTCTTTGTGAAAGAGGTATTAGGACCTTTGAAAACTATACTAGAAATACTTTAGATTTAAACAGTGTAGCAGTAATCAAGGAAAAATACAGACTTCCTGTAATAGTAGATCCTAGCCATGGAACGGGACTAAGGGAAATTGTTCCTGCTATGAGTGTTGCTGCTATAGCCACAGGGGCAGACGGTCTTATGATTGAAAGCCATGTAAATCCTGATAATTCTATATCTGATGCAAGGGAAACCATATCTGTAGATACAATGGGAAAAATAATAGAGAGAGTAAAAGCAAATAATTTATTTTAATATAAAACTTCTTCATGGAAATCCAAAGAATAATTTTACTGGATTAGCGATAAAATAATTATAGTTATTAAAATAGGATTTTACAGAGAGGAGATAGCCATAATTATGAATAAGCAAAGTATGGAGAAGTTTAAAGCTAGATTGTTAGAAGAAAGAAAAAATGTAAAAGACATTATTGTTCTTATGAAAAAAAATGAAACTATAGATTCAAATATAACGGATACGCAAGAATTATCATTATACGATAATCATCCAGCTGATTTAGCTTCAGAGTTGTATGCTAAAGAAAGCGGTGCTGCTCTAAAGGAAAATGAAATTAATATTTTAAATAAGATTGATTCAGCCTTAAAAATGATAGATGAAGGAACCTATGGTACATGTAAAAATTGCGGTAAGGAAATAAATTTAGGAAGATTAGAGTTTATTCCTTATGCAGAGTATTGTGTAGATTGTCAAAAAAAAATAAATGCTTCTGCTAACTATGATTTAGATGCTAGAAGCTTTGCTCCTAAAAATAGAGCCATAGAAGAAGAAGTACTAGGGCCTTCAGGAGGTTTTGTAAATAATGATTTTGATTATGAAGATCAGATAGGATTTGATGGTGAAGACAGTTATCAAAGTGTAGGAATGTTTAATCAGCGTAAAAAAATTTACTATGATGATTTTGGTGAAGAAGAAGATGCAGGTTATGTTGAGCCAATAGAAAAGATAAGTAATCAACAGTATAAAAATACAATGTCATAAAAGTAAAAGCTTTTATATTTTATTTTTCATTTAAAAGGGTGGGGGTGTTCCTATGGAAGTAGCTATAATAATATTGGGCGTAGTTTTAGACAGAGTAACCAAGCTTTGGGCTGTAAAAACTTTATCTTCAGGCAACGATATAGTAATAATCAAGAACTTTTTTCAGTTTTCCTATTTAGAAAATAGCGGAGCAGCTTTTGGAATCTTTAGAGATAAAATATTATTTCTCACTGCTACTACATTAATTGTTGTATCTGCAACTTTGTTTTATCTATTTAAATTTAAACCTGCTTCAAAACTTATAAGGATAAGTTTATCGCTTATAATAAGTGGAGCAATTGGTAATCTCATAGATAGAATACAATGCAAATATGTGGTAGATTTTATTTTATTTCACTATAAAGATATATATTATTTTCCTACATTTAATGTTGCAGATATTTTAGTAAGTGTAGGAACTATTTTATTAGCAATTTTTGTAATAAAGGAAGATGTGCATGGAGAGTAAAGAATTTCTTATAAGTAAAGATTATGAAGGAATGAGACTAGATGTATTCCTCAGTTCTAGATTTGAGGAGAAGTCAAGATCCTATATACAAGGATTAATAAAAAGAGAAGATGTAAAGGTAAATGGAAAATTAAAAAAGAGTAATTACAGGCTAAGACATGGTGATATTGTGATTTTTAATATTCCAGAAGCTGTACCCTTAGATATAGCTGGAGAGGATATACCTATAGAAATATTATATGAGGATAAAGATGTAATAGTAGTAAACAAGCCTCAGGGAATGGTAGTACACCCTGCCCCGGGAAACTATAATGGCACATTAGTTAATGCACTTTTGAATCATTGCAAAGACTTATCTGGAATAAATGGAGTAACCCGTCCAGGGATAGTGCATAGAATTGATAAGGATACCTCAGGGATTTTGGTTGTGGCGAAAAATGACTTGGCTCATAATAAGCTTGCTGAGCAGCTAAAGGATCACTCTATGACTAGAATTTATATAGCACTACTGGAAGGTGTATTAAAGGATGAAAAGGGCACAATAGATGCTCCATTGGGAAGACATCCAGTGGAGAGAATAAAGATGGCTGTAGTTCCCAATGGAAGAAATGCTGTTACTCATTATAGAGTTTTAAAAAGATACCCTTCAAATACTCTAGTGGAATGTAGATTAGAAACAGGAAGAACTCATCAAATAAGAGTACATATGGCTCATATTGGTCACCCATTAGTAGGAGATCCTGTTTATGGATATAAAAAACAGAAATTTAGGCTGAAAGGTCAAATGCTTCATGCTAAAAAACTAGGCTTTATACATCCATCTACTGGAGAGTACATGGAGTTTGATACTGATTTACCAGAATACTTTAAAAAAATACTAGAAAATTTGGAGAGACAGTTGAAACAGTAATATGAATATGATATCATTAATTAAGTTAATCCTTTAAGTGATCCAGAGAGATCATAAGGCGTAAAATATTATTTTAATGAGTGCATTGCGCCTTACCTCTGTGTAAAGGTGCTTTTTTATTTAATAATTTAAGAATGGTGGTGAAATGGTGAATTTAAAGGCTTCAGTATTAGATGATAAGGGTATTAAAAGGGCTTTAGTTAGAATATCTCATGAGATAGTAGAAAAGAATAAGGGTGTAGAAAATGTTGTACTTGTAGGTGTTAGGAGAAGAGGAGAACCCATTGCACAAAGAATAAGTAAAAATATTGAGTATTTTGAAGGCGTAAAGGTTCCTGTAGGCAGTGTGGATATAACATTATATAGAGATGATTTAACAAAAAAATATGATCAGCCGCATATGAATAGTGAAAAAATAGATGTAGATATTGAGAATAAAATAGTCATAATAGTAGATGACGTAATATATACAGGAAGAACTGTAAGGGCGGCAATAGATGCTATATTCCACCAAGGAAGACCTAATATGATTCAACTTGCAGTAGTAGTAGACAGAGGACACAGGGAATTACCATTTAGGCCAGATTATGTGGGGAAAAATATACCTACATCAAAAAGTGAGATGATTTCTGTAGAAGTATCAGAAATCGATGGAGAAGATGCTGTAAAAATATTTGACCTATAAAAACTTTTAAAATAGTCCAGTGAGACTAAAAAGGAGGAAGATTAATGAAAAATTATATAGATGTAAATGAAAAATTACCTATTTTAAAGACTATACCTTTAAGCTTGCAACATTTGTTTGCTATGGTAGGAGCTACAATATTAGTACCAATGTTAACAGGAATGAGTCCATCAATAGCTCTATTTTGCAGCGGCGTGGGAACTCTTCTATACATTTTGTGTACTAAAGCTAAACTTCCAGCATATATAGGCTCTTCATTTGCCTTTATTGGACCTATGACAGTAGCATCAGCAGCTTATGGACCAAATGCAATGATGTCAGGTATAATAGCAGCAGGATTAGTTTATATAATTGTTGCCTTTATAATTAGTTTAACAGGTACGGATTGGTTAAACAAACTATTGCCATCAGTAGTTGTAGGTTCTGTAGTAATAGTTATAGGGCTTGGATTAGCGGGAGTAGCTATAAACTGGGCAGGATTAAACCCATCATTCTCAGTCCCTGCTATGGCTAGTGTACCAAGATGGGCTTGGATATCAGTTTCACTTATAACTTTGGGCGTAGGTGTATTCGGAACCATGTATTTTAAAGGTTTTTTGGGAGTAATTCCAATTCTTATAGCAATGATTACAGGATATATATCAGCTTTAGCGCTAGGAGTTATATCCCAGGAAAGTTTAAACAAGATTATGGGAACAAAATTATTTCAGCTGCCACCTTTTATGGCACCAAAATTCAATATAAATGCAATCATACTTATGGCGCCTATAGCTTTTGTAACTTTAGCAGAACATATTGGTCATGTTTATGTAACTAACAATGTAGTAGGAAAAGATTTTACAAAAGATCCAGGTCTTCATAGATCCATTTTAGGAGATGGTGTAGCAACTATATTTGCAGGATTCATAGGAGGCCCTCCAAACACTACTTATGGAGAAAATATAGGCGTTATGGCTATAACTAGGGTATATAGTGTATGGGTAATAGGTGGAGCAGCAATAATTGCTGTAATACTATCCTTCATAGGTCCAGTATCTGCTATAATAGAGACTATGCCAATGCCAGTAATGGGAGGAGTAAGTATACTACTCTTTGGAATAATAGCATCATCAGGATTTAGAATATTTGTAGAAGATAAGGTTGACTTTAGCAAAAAAAGAAACTTAATCATAGCTTCAGTAATAATAGTATTAGGAATAGGTGGAGCGTCAGTTAAGTTTAAGTTCAATGGTGCAGATGTAGAAATAGCAGGTGTTGCCTTAGCAACCTTAGTTGGAATAATACTTAATTTAATACTGCCAGCTAAAAGCAGAACAGAAGATGATGAATTTCCAAATAATAATGACAAAGAAGCAAGTGTTGAAAAAGCAATTTAAAAAAATTACGAAGTAATTTTAAAATAATAAATAGTAGAGAATAAAGAATAAATGCGGAAGAAAATCCTTCATATTTATTCTTTTTCTTTTTTATTTATTATTTAAATAATGTATAATATAGGTAGTGAGGTGTATGAATTCCATAGTTTTGAGAAGAAACTATGAATAAAGGAGGAAAGTCACAATGACGCAATTAATATCAGTATGCGCTGTAATAGATCCTGTGGTGACCATAATGGCTAAAATGGCTTTTATATTTGCTGCTTATAAAGCAATGCAAGTGATGAATATATATATAAATAAAAACAATAAAAAATATTAAATGCTTAAGATTAAAAAAGAATAAATTGTTATAATTACCTTCAATATTATATTATATTAAAGTGCCTTTTTGTACAAACTTATAGTACATAATTAAATAGCATAATAAAAAAAGAGGAGGTAATCTTTATGGCAAGAACAAATAGAGTATTGATACCAGAAGCTAGACAGGGATTACACAGATTTAAAATGGAAGTAGCTAATGAATTAGGATTTACAGATTATGAAAATATAGATAAAGGGAATCTAACCTCTAGACAAAATGGTTCAGTAGGGGGAGAAATGGTAAAGAGAATGGTAGAAGCCTACGAAAGGAATCTGTAGTTATATCAAAATGGTTAGCATAGCTCTGCTAACCATTTTCTCTTAAAAAACTTTTAATATTTTAATCAATTCTTTCTAATATTGGTTTTTCTGGAGTGATATAAATAGTTTTATTTGTATAATATATTACCATTCCAGGTTTAGCTCCATTAGGTTTGTGAACATGTTTTATTTCAGTATAATCCACAGCTACCTTTGAGGAATCTTTTGCTTTACTATAGTAAGCTGCAAGATTTGCTGCTTCTTCAATGGTTTTTTCAGAAAAGTCTTTTGTTGTTTTTATTATTACATGGGAACCTGGTATTTCTTTTGTATGGAGCCATATATCATGATTGTTAGCAAACTTTAAAGTTAGATAATCATTTTGTATATTATTTTTTCCTACATATATATCTAAACCTTCTGAAGATAAGAAATGCATAGGCTTGCTAAGTTTTTCTTTTTTCTTTCCTTGCTTTTTAAATTTAATGTAGCCAGTTTCCATTAGCTCTTTTTTTATATCATCTATACTTTTATAATCTTCAGCATTTTTAATACTGGTAAATACGGATTGAAGATAATCTATTTCTTCTTTTGCAGCCTTTATCTGAATGAAAGCAGATTCCTCAGATTTTTTTAATTTATTGTATTTTTTAAAATATCTTTGAATATTTTGAGAAGGAGTTTTATTTGGATCTAATTTTACATCTATATATTCTTCATTTTCGCTATAGTAGTTTAATACACTTGCTTTTTCTTCTCCTTGTTTTATATTATATATATTAGCAGTAAGTAATTCTCCATATATTTTATAGTTATCCTTTTTTTTACACTCTTTTAAGATAGACTCTAATATGTTAAGCTTTTTATAACATCTATCTAGATTGTTATTAATAAGTTTTAAAAGATTAGAACTCTTACTATTTAATCTATCTTTTTTATCTTTACAAGAATAATAGTGGTCTAAAAGTTCAGAGGCACTGGAATAGTTCTTGCACTGAGTATCTTCTAAATTTGTAAGTTCCAAACAATAAAAATCCTTAATTTCATTTTCCTGTGAGTAAAGAGCAAAGAAGAAGTTATTATTTTTTATTTCCTTAAATATATTTTCTAATTCCCTATATATTTCGCTTAAGTTATCAATATTTAATTGAATATTAGATTTTGAAATTCTATAAAAGATTTCTTTAGAAAACTGAGTACTTATACCAGTAAAAACTTTTGAACAAAAATTTTTATCTAATTTTATGTCTTTTTCTCTAACAAAAGTTACTAGATCATCGTATGTATAATTTAGAGGGCTTAATTTTTCGGAAGCAGGAGGAAAAACAAAAGGTATACCAGGATAAAGACATCTAATGCTATTTATTTCTGGAGTAACATGCTTAATGCTGTCCATTATAATATTGTCTCTATGTCTTATTAAGGTGATATTACTATGTCTTCCCATAATCTCAATAACTAATGAATATATACTATTGAATCCTAATTCATCTTTGCTTTCAAAATCTAAAAACAATACTCTATCTGTATCTAGCTGTCTTATATTAATCAATTTAGAACTATTTAAATGTTTCCTAAGCAGCATACAGAACATGGGCGCAGTCATAGGATTTTCTTTTGATATATTTGTTAAGTGTATTCTAGGATAAACAGGACTTGCACTTATTAGCAATTTATAATTATTTCTATCTTTTTTAATGGATAGAATGATTTCATCTTTTTCAGGTTGATTAACTTTTTCAACCTTTCCATTTAAAATTGAATTTTTTAATTCTTCTGCTATGCTATATAGAAAAATACCATCTAAAGCCAAAGTTATCATCCTTTCAGTATGTTGATTTATGTGGAGAATTAGGAAAGAAATTTTAGAAAATCTTTCCTAAATTGTTGCTATTATTGTAGTATATAGTATACCATTATAAAAATTTAAAATAAAGGCATATTTATTATTGATATTGTTAGCCTAAAGTAGTAAACTAATTCTGATATTTTCTTAGGAGGGGGAGAGATATGTATTTTACTAAAATGCAAGGCAATGGAAATGATTTCATAGTTATAGAAGATCTTAATGACGTATATTTAAATAGAGAAAAGGAATTGGCAATAAAGCTTTGTGATAGGCATTTTGGTATAGGCGGAGATGGATTACTTTTAGTTAGGAAAAGTAATATATCCCAAGTTCAAATGGTAATAATCAATGCTGATGGCTCCTATGCTTCTATGTGTGGAAATGGAATAAGATGTTTTGCAAAATATGTTTATGATAAAGGTATAGTAAAAGACAAAACTATGAAAATAGAAACAGGAGATGGAATTAAAGAAGCCACTTTAGATATTGAAGAGAATAAAGTAAAGAATATAACTATCAGCATGGGAAATTCCTCCTTTAACCCAAAGGATATACCAGCTAATTCTAAAAATGAAATAATAAAAGAAACAATAGAGGTAGAAGGTAACACATATGAAATAACTTCTATGTTAATGGGAGTGCCCCATACAGTAATATTTGGGAAATTAGATAGTTTTCATATTTTAGAAGGAAGTCTTATAGAAAGGTACGAATTATTTCCTAAAGGTACCAATGTAAACTTTTGCGAAATAGTTAATAAAGACAAAATAAAAGTTAAAACTTGGGAGAGGGGAGCAGGCCCTACTCTTGCCTGCGGTACGGGAAGCTGTGCTAGTGTAATTGCTGCTAATAAGCTTGGGTTAATAAATAGTAAAGCAGAAGTTGAGCTGTCAGGAGGAATGCTCTATATAGAGATTACTCATGCTGGAGTATTAATGACGGGATCTGCTGAAGTTGTATTTTCAGGAGAGATTATTATATAAATGTCTGTTAAAAAAAGAATTGTATTAACAATATGTTTTTTATTATTAATGTTAACTGCTTCATCCTGCAGCAAAGGAAAAAATAAAGCTATAGATAATCAAAAGAATTTTGATGTGCCTAAATATCCAAATATTATGATTATGGAAAATAAAAGTGATAAGATAAATTTTTATAAGGCAGATCAGGACAGCATGACAAAAATGGGATCAATGGATAATGTACGGGAAATAGTATATAACAATAATAACTCTATAGTTGGATTGCTTATGCCTGACAAAGATAATTTAAAGAAAAATACAATAAGAGTAATAAGCGGCAAGGGAGAAAATATAATAGATGGTTTTTATTTTGCTAAAGATTTAAGACTTTCTCCTAATGGAGAAAATTTGGCTTATAGGAGTTTTAAGGATCAATCTTTAGATAGTGCACAGGGACTATCGCTGTACAGTGTAGAAAATAATAAAAAAATAGATTTTGAAAGCCAGGTACTGACTTCTGGAAATCTATATGCGTGGATTAGTGATGAGGAAATTCTTTATTATGGAGCTAGTGTTAAAGATGGAAAAAATACAGGCATATTTAAATATAATACAAAAGAACATAAAGAGGAAATGTATGTAGGCAATATAAAGGGTTATTGCACTTATTTTATGCCTTTAGGAGATAAAATATTGATTCTTTCTAGAGATATAGAAGAAAATAAATTATATATATACAATAAAGGAAAAGATGAAAGTATTAATATCAGTAATAATATAGAAAATGTGTATGACGGAATCTTTGATAGAAATAATAATTTAGTCTATATTATAGCCTCTGAGAAAAATGTGGATATACCAACTTTATATAAAATAAATTTAACTTCATACAAAATTGAAAGAATTAATTATGATTTCCCTAAGATAGTAGATCCAGATGGAGGGCTTCGTGTAGATTCTAATGGCTTGTTATATTATTGTGGATTCACCAGCTTAGAAGAGAATACTGATAATAATAATGATGTGTTTATGTATAATCCTAAGGAAAATTCTAACAATCTAATTTCTATAGATTCTTCTCAATACAAGATAAATGGAAGCAATTAATTAAAACCTATTCTTATTCTTTGTAGTGTTATTAACTACAGAGGAAGAATAGGTTTTTTATGTTTATAAAAGCCTACATTGGGTATAATGCAAATAATAATAGGGGGAAGATTATTACAAGGAGGTTATTAAATTGGAAGAGAAAATATTGGATACAGCTAATTTAAAGGTAAATAATGGGGCCCTAAAATATATTCCATTAAATATTGCGTTAACCTATGAAGTGCTTCCTTACAATATAAAAAATAATAAACTGTACCTATTTGTGACAGATAAATTTACAGCTTCCATAGAAGAGGAATTAAGATTTATTTCAGGTATGGAAATAGAAACTAAAAGAATGAATAAAGATATTATTAGTCCATCTATACATAAATTTTATTATAAAGAACATGAGAATAAGGGAATGGGTGATTTAATAGAACAGGTAAGGAATAAAAGCGAATTGAAAAGATATGGCAGCCAAGAAAAGGGTGCACTAGAAGGTATACCTATAGTCAAGATTACTGATTATTTGATAACTTCTGCCATATTAAAAAAAGCTAGTGACATTCATATAGAGCCTTTTAAAGAAGAAGCAGTGATTAGATTTAGGGTGGATGGTATACTTTATGAATTTTCAATGATACCAATGGACATTTATTATCAAATACTGCGAAGAATAAAGGTTTTGGCTTTTATGGATGCTGCTGAAAAAAGGATACCTCAAGATGGGAAACTAAAATATAAATTTGCAAAGGAAAATTATGATTTAAGAGTGTCTACTCTACCCACAGTTAACGGAGAAAAAATAGCTATAAGAATATTATATGGAAAACATAATAAAAACACATTAAATTCATTAGGCTTTGATGAAGAAGGCATAGAAAGTATAAAAAGAATACTAAATTATTCTCGTGGCATGGTGATTGTAACAGGACCTACAGGCAGCGGCAAAACCACTACCCTATATGCTATGTTAAATGAATTAGATAAAGTACATAAAAATGTAATTACCGTAGAAGAACCAGTGGAGTATTCCATAGATGGAATAAGTCAGGTAAATGTAAACAATAAAGTTGGATTGACATTTTATACTGGATTAAAGAGCATTATACGACAGGATCCAGATGTGATTATGGTAGGAGAGATAAGAGATGAAGAAACAGCAGAGACAGCAGTTAGAGCGGCTATAACAGGACACCTAGTGCTATCTACTCTTCACACTAAGGACGCTCCATCTTCCATACTCAGGCTCATTGATATGGGAGTACCTAAGTATTTAGCAGCAGATGCTGTAACTGCAGTAATAGCCCAGAGATTAGTGAGAAAATTGTGTCCATATTGCAATAGCAAAAGTATTAAAACTGAATATAAAAAGGAATGTAATAGATGCAATAACACCGGATTTTTAGGGAGAACAATAGTTTATGAATTGATGGAAATTGATAATAAACATAAAGAGATTATATCCAAAGATTTCAGCGTGGAAAGGTTAAGAAATTACAGTTTAGAAAAAGGTATGAAATCTTTAAAGAATTGTGGCCTAAAATTAGTTAGAAAAGGTATAACTTCTCTAGAGGAAATAGAGAGTCTATGATTTTTTAGGAGGTGGATAAGGATATATTATTATAAAGCTGTGAACCTAAAAGGAGAAAAAATAAAAGGAATCTATGGTGGAGATAATATTGATAAGTTAAAATATGATCTTCGTCATAAAGGATTTTATATATTTTATATAAAAAGGAAAAATAGATTTAAAAGATTTTTAATCAATAACAGGTTATCTAATAAAGATTTATATATATTTTGTGATGAATTGTCTATTTTGTTGGAGTCAGGAGTAAATTTACCTCAATCAATAGGACTATTGGGAGAATATTTTAAAAATACTATGGTGAAAAACAGTTTGGTAAGTATAAATCAAGGGCTCTTTTCAGGAGAAACTCTATATTCCAGCATAAATAGATATAGATTTATATATCCCACATTTTTAATAGAAATGATAAGAATAGGAGAAGATAGCGGAGAATTACCTAAAATATTAAAAAAGCTTTCTTATTACTACAGGGGAGAAGAAGATATTAATAGTGAATTAATGAAAGCCTTATCCTATCCTATTATGGTGTTTTTTGTTGCACTATCTGTGATAATTTTTCTTGTATTTAATATCCTGCCAAATTTTATTCAATTATTGGTTAGTTTTGAAAGTGAAATACCTAAGTATTCTAAAATAATATTTTCAGTGGTAAATTATTTGAATAATAATATATATTTTATTTCTTTAATTCTAATAAGTTTAACTTTATTTCTATTATATTACTTTAAAACCCATAGGGGATCGCAAAGATTTTATAGTATTATAATCAATACACCCTATATAGGGAAAATATATAAGAAAGTACAGATATCCAGACTGTTTATGACAATAGGCATTATGTATAGTTCAGGCATGAACATTTTAGATTCTTTAGAAAAATCAACAGCGGTAATAAAAAATACAATAATTTTGGGAAAGGTAAATGAAATAAAAAACTCTATACTGAAGGGTAACTCCTTAAGCAAATCCTTTAATGATTCATCTTTATTTTCTCATAGTGTTATTGCAATGATAGCCATAGGAGAGGAAAGGGGAAACTTACAGGATATATTTATAAAAATATCTGAAAGATATGAGAAAGAAGTATTACAGAGCATAAATACATGGATTAAATATATAGAGCCTATGATTATTATAATAATATCAATTTTAGTTGGAATTATTTTAGTAGCTATATTGATTCCTATGCTAAGCATCATGGACTCAATAGCTTTATAGAAATCATTATTTAGATTAGTAATTTAATATATGGTTTATGGAGGTAACAATAATGAAAAAGCATTGCATAAACAGTAGCAAAAAAGGTTTCACTATAATAGAGTTATTAACTGTCATGTCTATAATCTTTATTCTCATGGGATTGATAATACCAAAGCTAAATGGATACAGAGGGAAAGCAGAGAAGCTAAAGATAGAAAATTATGCTAGACAAATATATATAGCTGCCATGGCAAGCTATGGAGAGAATAATGGTAAATTTATTGCAGATGCAATAAAAAATGATATAAATGATTTAACAAGTATTACCGTAAAGGAAGGCGTAAATACTAAAGTGGTAGCTGCAAATGATTCTGCTACAGTTACATTTACCGTAGAAGGAGTTACATATGACGTAGTTATAGATAACAATGGATATTCTTATAAAGAACAATAAATGGGAAGTTGCTATGATATTTAAGAATATAATTAATCATAAAAAAGTTTTTAAGCTTAAAAAAGGTTTTTCTCTTATAGAATTATTAGTATCAATAGCTTTACTCTTAATGGTAGCTACTTTTATTAATATAAATATTAAAGGATATCTTAATATTATAAATGATATTGATTATATATTATGTGATGAAGCCATTGTTAGTTTTATAAATAATGGCAAACAGTACTGCAGAGAGAAAGAAGTTATGGGAAGAATATATTTTCCAAGTAATAATGACAGTTTGATTTTATATAGCGGAAGTAAGAGAATAGATATATATAATTTGCCAAAAAATTTTAAGTTCACAAAAGTTGGCGTTAGAAATAGGGAAATAAACATAAATAGCAAGGGGATAACCGGTGATGCTGGAACTTTGAATTATATAGATAGAAAGGGAAAAATTCATGAAATTACAATCTCAGTTGGAACTGCCCATGTGCAAATTAAATAAAAAGGCTTTTACGTTGATTGAGGTATTGTGCAGTATTGCCCTATTTTCATTGATGACAATAACTGCTGCTACTGTAATTATCAGCTCTTTTAAAATGAAGCTATATAATGAAGATTTGAAAAATTACACTTATTTTATTGAAGGATTAAAAAATAACATATTGTATAATACAGAAAATATGGATTTATTATATATGAAGGAAAATAAACAAAATTTTATACATAAGGGAAATATTAATATGGAAAGCTTAAAGAAAAGAAACTTAAGAGAAATTTTATCAGAAAATATTCCCCAGGAAGAGCCATATGTTGTTTTGAATGTACAGGAATTACAAGATGAAAATAAATATTATAGTATAAATATTGTTTTAAAGATGTCAAAGGATAAACAGATAAAATGTGAATTTAATAAAGGTAAAGATCAATGAAAAAAGGATTTACATTAATAGAAATTTTAATAACCATAAGCATAGTGTCAGTTATGTCATTACTAGGCATAAAAAACTTGGTAACATATTTAAATTTATATAAAAAGGAAAGTAGACATACTTTAGAAGAATTTTATGTAAACCAAGCATTTATTTTTATTGAAGAGCAATTTGATGAAAATCAGTACATTGAACTTTTTACAAATAATCAAAATAAGAATGAAATAAAAATTACATCAAATGATATAAGTAATTATATAAAATTAAAGGGTAATAAGTTAGTTATTGCTTATTATGAAAGTGATTCAATCTACACCAATAATATAATGTATGATGTTAAAAACTTTACTGTAGAAGCTGTTAATAATACCATGTATGTAAAAATAATGACAAAGTATGGAAAGGAATATGAGAGATGTTTTGCCATAAGAAAAAAGCAGGATTTGTCCTTATATATACCCTATTAATCTGTACAATATGTATTACAATTTCATTTCATCTACTCACTTTAGAGCAAATGAAGCTAAAGAACAGTAAGTATATTAAGTTCGATGAAAGAGATAAATACCCTGAATAGAAATAGATGATAAGTATATATATCTAAATGACTATAATGGGAAAAGACTGCTAAGAAAAGATTTTAAAGAAAATATTGAAAGAAAAATCATAGGAAATACTAACTTTTCATCAAATTTAAAAGTAAACATAGAAAAAAGAAATGTACATTTTGTATTAGATGGGGAGAAAATCTTTGTTAAGCTAATAACTATACCTAAGATAAAAAAAGCTTATATGGATAAAGTTATTAGAGAAGAAATTGAATATTATTTTAAAGATATAGATAATCTTATTTACTCTTATAGTATTTATAAAGAAGAAAAAGAAATTATAGAAGTATTAGTATTTTGCTTGAATTGGAAGGAAATTGATGTGCTAAAAAGTATTCAGAATAATAAAAATAGCATAAAAGGGGTATGGCTAATACAATTTTGTTTCTTAAACTTTTTTATAAACAATTTTGCTGAAAAGCAATTTATTTTCACTTTTATCTATAATGGTAAGCTATATTTATTGGCTTGTAAGGATAAAAAATTAATTTATAATAATATCATAAAGGATTACACTGAAAGTACATTTAGTAAAAACTTGAAATGTTTTATAGAGGATTGTAATAGGAGAATCCTGGGAGAGGACTTTAACACAGTATATTTTGTAAACTTTGAAAATAAAAATCTTATAAAAGACAATGTAAATAATTATAATTGTAAGGATCTAGGATTTGTGAATAGAGAAAATATGATAAAAAAATTAATTACCATGAGAGGATAATATAATGAGTAAGCTGAATTTTATTCCCTATAGTTATTTACAAAAGAATTTAAAAAGAAAAGAAAAAATATTTAGAAAAATATTTATACTAATTTCAATTCTTCTATTATTTTCAGTAGGCATTTTAATATCTAATATAAGTATGTTGAAAGGTTTGAAAAAGGAAGAGAAACTATTTAGCAGTAAAATACAGGGATTATACTTAAATGGAAATAGTAAAGAAAACATTAAAAATTCATTGGAAACAATACAATGTCTTAAGGATTTTCAGAATATAACAATAGAAAATAATATTCTATGGATAGAGGCAACTGGAAAAAGTATTGAATATTGTAAAGAAAGCATAAAGGAATTGGAAGAGAAAAGTGGTTTAAAAATAACAAGTTTAAAAGGTCCTGAGAAAAAAGAAGATTATTATTTTTATAAAGTAGGTGTGGTAATAAATGAAAAATAATAACTTTAGGTTGTTTTTACTTACTTTATCTTTATTATTAATAGCTGCTATTTTTAATTTTAATATTTATAGGGAATTAAAAAAGCAAAGGGATATTAATGAAAAAATACATGATAAATATAAAAAAATATCTGAAAACAAAGTGAAAAAGTATACATATAGTGATATTATAGAATTTGTAGAAAGAAATAAAGATTTTAGTATAGTATATATCAGTAAGGAGAAAAATAATGATATAAATGTTGAGTTAGCCTTTAAAGGAAGCTTTAAATCTTTCACAGATTCTATAAATAGTATTATAAATCAAGGAGAGTTTAGAAAAATAGCACACCTAAGTCTACAAAATGACAATAAGAATATAAATGATATTATAGGAAGATTAAAATTGATTTTATAGATTATTAAGGGAGAGGATAGCATAAATATAATCTTAGTAGGTATGCCGGCCTCAGGGAAAACTACTATAGGTAGAATGTTAAGCGGAAAAATGAATTATAATTTTATTGATACGGATAAAGTTATAGAAATAAATGAGAATATGACAGTGGAGGAAATCTTTAAATACAAAGGGGAAGAATACTTTAGAAATTTAGAAGGTAAAATGGCTGATAATATAATGTTTGTGGATAATATGATAATAGCAACAGGTGGAGGTCTTCCCACCTGTTTCCATAATATGGATAAGCTAAATAAGGCGGGGATAACTGTATTTTTGAATGTCCCAATAAAAGAACTGATTAAAAGAAATGAGCAAAGCCATGGTAGACCTTTATTGCAAAATAACATGAAAGAAAAAATAATTGATCTGTATAGGAAAAGATTTTTCGTATATAATAAAGCTCATATTAAGGTAAATAATTATAATAAATCCATTGATATTGTTTGTAATTCAATACTTAAAGCTATAATAGAATACGAAAATAATAACAAAATCAAATAATTATGCAATATTATTTGCAAATAATCACAAGTTTTGATAAAATATCATTGTTCAGCAGTAATAATACTCTTATTGAACTCTTTAATTAAATATGATATAGAGAGGTAAAAGTGAATTGAATTCTATTAAAATATTAGTAATAAATGGGCCTAATTTAAATCTTCTTGGAGTAAGAGAAAAAAATATATATGGAAGCTTAAATTTAGAAGAGATGAATAAAAAGATACAGGAAGAGTTTAAACATAGTAATGTTGAAATTGAATTTTTTCAAAGTAATATGGAAGGTGAAATTATTACTAAAATAGGAAACAGCATAGGTAACTTTTCTGGTATTGTAATAAATCCAGGGGCATATTCCCATTATAGTATAGGAATATTAGATGCTATAAGAGGTATTAATATACCTGTAGTTGAGGTTCATTTAACCAACATATACAATAGAGAAGAATATAGAAGAAAGAGTGTAACTGCAGAAGGATGTAAGGGTATCATTAGTGGTTTTGGCTATTATGGATATATAATGGCAATACATGCGCTATTAGATAGTATTTTAAATAATAATTAGTTAAATATATATTGCGGGGTGAAAATATGTTTGAAAACAGAATAGAAAAATTAAGAGAAAGAATGAAAGAAAATTGTTTAGATGGAGTCCTATTGGTAGGAGATCCCAATAGAAATTATATGAGTGGTTTTACTGGAGACGAAAGTTTTGCTGTTATAGGATTGGATAGAGCTATATTTATAACAGATTCAAGATTTACAGAACAGGCAAAATCACAGGTAAAAGATTTTGAAATAAGACAATATAATGGTAAAATTGAAGAGTTTTTAAGTGATGTAGTAGAGGAATTAGAAATAAAAACTCTTGGTTTTGAAGAAGATATACTTACTTTTGATAAATATTGTTTATATGCAAAAAACTTAAGCTGCAAGCTAGTACCTATGGAAGGCATGGTAGAGCAGATAAGAATAATAAAGGATAGTGATGAAGTTGCAGCCATAAGAAAAGCAGCTTCTATTGCTGATGAAGCCTTTATGAAGATATTGCAATTTGTAAAGCCTGGCATGACTGAAAGAGAAGTTGGAGTAGAGCTAGAATATTGGTTAAAAAAATTCGGAGCTAGCGGATTATCCTTCCCTTCTATAGTTGCTTCAGGTGAAAGATCTTCATTGCCTCATGGACAGGCAACAGATAAGGTAATAAGGATGGGAGATTTCTTAACACTAGATTTTGGTTGTGTATATAATGATTATTGTTCAGATATGACTAGAACTATTGTTATGGGAAATGCCACAGAAAAAATGACAGAAGTATATAATATAGTTTTAAAAGCTCAGGAAGCAGCTTTGAAATCATTTAAACCTGGCGTAACAGGTTCAGAGGTTGATAAAGTAGGTAGGGATATTATAAAAGAAAATGGTTATGGTAATTACTTTGGTCATGGGCTTGGTCATGGTGTAGGAAGGGAAATACATGAGAATCCAAGAGTAAGCCCTATGGGAAATACTGTACTAAGAGCTGGTATGGTAGTTACAGATGAGCCAGGAATATATTTACCAAATGAATTTGGTGTAAGAATTGAGGATTTAGTAGTTATTACTGAAAATGGGTGCGAAGTGCTTTCAAAATCACCAAAAGACATGATATTTATATAAATTTAATAAGTATTAACTTACCTGATAAGGTTATAATATAAATGAATTAATAGTTTTGGAGGGATACTTAAAAATGATATCAGCAGGAGATTTAAGAAAAGGAACTACTTTTGAATTAGATGGACAAGTTTTCACAGTTGTAGATTTTTTACACGTAAAACCTGGTAAAGGAGCTGCTTTTGTAAGAACAAAATTAAGAAATGTTATGTCTGGCGGAGTAACTGAAACAACTTTTAACCCAACATTTATATACTGACGGACAGTTATATTACTTCATGGATCAGGAAACTTTTGAACAAATACCTTTAAATTTTGATCAAGTTGAAGATGCAATTAAGTTCCTAAAGGAAAATATGTTTGCTATAATAAAATTCTACAAAGGGGAAGCATTTTCAGTAGAAGCACCTAACTTTGTTGAATTGCAGATAACTCATGCAGAACCAGGTGCTAAAGGAAATACAACATCAAATGTATTAAAACCAGCTACTGTAGAAACTGGAGCAATTGTTCAAGTACCTTTATTCGTAAATGAAGGAGATATGATTAGAATAGATACTAGAACAGGTGAATATATGGAAAGAGTTTAGGCTATAATATAATATGTACATTTTGGTAACGACATACATGTAAATGTATGTCATTACTATTAAATAAATAAAAAGGAAGTGACATTATGGATTCTTTAAAATCAAAGATTTCATATCTAAGCGGATTGATTGATGGCCTTGGCTTGGAAGCTGAAGGCAAAGAAGGAAGAATAATAACAGAAATAGTTGGCATATTGGAACAAATGGCAGATGAAATTGAAGAAGTACAAGATTCTCAAAATGATATGCAGGAACATATTGATGCATTAGATGAAGATTTAACTTCAGTAGAAGACGATTTATATGATGAAGATGACTATGATGATGACTATGATGATGAGAATATTGAAGACTTTATAGATATGACCTGTGATAATTGTGGTGAAACAGTATATGTAGATACTGCTATACTAAAGGGAAAAGATAGCATAACATGTCCAAATTGTCATAAAGATATCCCTCTTCATTTTAATTGTGGCTGCGACTGTGATGATTGCGACGACTGTGAATAGAAAATTATAATATATATAAGAAAAGCAGATTGATTTTTTAAAATCAGTCTGCTTTCTTTTTTTGAAAAATAAATAAAAAATTTCTTTAGGTCAGTCATATTTTTACTTAAACAAAAATACCTTGTAATAAGAAAGGAGGATAAAAAAATGATAAACACTAAAGAAATATTAAATATTTTACCTGATAGCATTAAGAAATCAATTGACTTAAAAGACATTGACAATCTCCAAGAGATCAGGATAAAAGGAGAGAAGCCAATTTTACTTCAAGTTGGAGAAAGGGAAGTAATAACTAAACATATTGCATCCTTAGAAGAAATTAAGATTATTCTTCAAAGGATGAGTAATTATTCTATTTATGCCTATGACGAAGAAATTAAACAGGGATATATAACTATAAAAGGTGGACATAGGGTAGGTATATGTGGAAGATGTGTTATTGATAACAATATGGTTAAGACAATAAAAGATACAGCCTCTTTGAATATAAGAATATGTAGAGAGGTAATGGGATGCTCCGATAGAATAATGCCCTATATTATTCAAAAAAATAGAATAGAAAATACCATAATAATCTCTCCTCCTAAGTGTGGCAAAACAACTCTTTTAAGAGATATAACCAGAAATATATCTAATGGCATAAAAGAAATAGATTTTAATGGCAAGAAAGTATGTGTAATAGATGAAAGAAGTGAAATAGGAGCTTGCTATAGCGGAGTGCCTCAATTAAATGTGGGGTTAAGGACAGACGTATTAGATAGCTGCCCGAAAAGCTGCGGCATAATGATGGCAATTAGAAGTATGTCTCCAGATGTTATAGTGTGTGATGAAATAGGTACAGATGCAGATATTGAAAGTATTATAAGTGCTATGAATTCAGGGGTTAGTCTTATAACAACCATACATGGCTATCATATAGAGGATCTATACGAAAGAACAGTTTTTAAAAGAATAGTGGATAACAAAGTTTTTAAAAAGGCTATTGTATTGAGTAATAAAAATGGCGTAGGCACTGTGGAATATATATATAGTTTTGTAGATGATGAGGTTATCTTAAGGAGGTAATGTATTGAAATTTATTGGAAGTTTATTAGTCATAATTTCTACCACAGTAGCAGGATTCATTTTAGGGGGAAAATTTAAAAAAAGAACCTTTCAATTAAAGGAAATGGAAAGGGCTATATATCAACTACAGAATGAAATAATATACACTCATACTGCTTTACCAGAGGCTTTCTTGAAGGTACATGAAAAAAGCAGCTGTCCATTAAATGAGTTTTTTAAAATTGTATCCCATATGCTGTATTTTAATGAGGTGGACAGTGTATATGAAGGGTTCAAATGTGCTCTAAAAAAAATGAAAAACCCATTAGATATAAACAAAGAGGATATGAATGTAATTTTAAGTCTTGGGAAAACCTTGGGGGAATCTGATATAGAAGGTCAAAAAAGAATGTTTGCATTGACTTTAGAAAATTTAAAAAAACAAATAATAGAGGCTGAAATATTAATGAAGAAAAATGTGAAAATGTATAGATATTTAGGTTTTACTTTGGGAACCATGATTGTAATTATGTTCATTTAAAAGGGGGATAAAACATGTTAGATGTAAATTTAATTTTTAAAATAGGAGCTGTAAGTATTTTGATAATTGTACTTGACAAAATACTAAAAACAAGCGGGTATGATGATTATGCAGTATTAACCAATTTAGCAGGTATAGTAATAATATTAATGATGGTAATAAATCTAGTAAATAAGTTATTTAATACAGTTAAAACTATGTTCCAATTATAGGAGGAAGACATGGAAATAGTAAAAGTAGTGGCTTTTGCCTTCGCTTCTTTGTTTATTGTTATGGTTGTAAAAGACAGCAAAAAAGAAGAATTGGCAGTACAAATTAGCATATGTGTAGGTATTTTGATTTTCCTTTTTATGATAAGCAAAATAACATCCATTATGAATTTATTGCAGCAGCTTTCATTAAAAGCTAATATAGACTTTATATATTTAACCACTGTTTTTAAAATACTTGGTATTGCATATTTAGCATCCTTCTGTAGTGAAATATGTAAAGATGCAGGACAGGCAAGTATAGCTTCAAAGGTAGAGTTTGCAGGAAAGATATTAATACTTGTATTAGCAATGCCAATTCTAATGGCTGTGTTGCAGTCAATTCTAAGGATAATGTAGGAGAGAAAGATGAAAAAATGGATAATTATTTTATTAACGGTTTTTATTATGGCTTTCATAATGCCACTTAATGTACAAGCATCTCCAAATCAAGAGCAGTTTGATAAAAATAAAGAAGTTGAACAACTATATGATTACATCACCAATATGAAAAGTGAATGTGAACTATTAAAGGATATGGATATTAAATCCTATGTAAATAATTATATGAAAAAGGGAGAAGGTAATTTTTCTATACAAAAGTTTTCCAAAGCCATCACTTCATATTTGTTAAGGGAAACCGCGGTATCTCTTAAACTTATGTCAGTACTTATTATTATAGCTATTGTATGTGCTTTAATAACTAACCTAGAGAGGGCTTTTAGCAATGAAAGTTTATCTAATATAGCTTATTTTGCATGTTATTCATTAATAATCATTATTATGGCTAAAAGTTTTTATATAGGGGTGGATTTGGCAAGAGAAACCATAAATAGGATGTCTGATTTTATGCTAGCTTTATTGCCTATACTCATAATGCTGCTTGCTTCCATTGGTGGAATAACGGAAGCTGCGGTAATGGATCCTATTATAATAGGAACAATTAATATAGGAGCTAAAATATTTGCCAACGTAATAATCCCCTTAATATCCATGAGCTTTGTATTGCAATTTGTAAATAATATTACAGAGGAATATAAAATAGATAAGCTAACTAAGCTGTTAAATCAAATAGCATTATGGGGACAAGGCATACTAATGACTGTATTTATAGGGGTAATGACGGTCAGAGGGATATCATCTAAAACATTGGATCAAGTGGTTGCTAAAACAGCAAAATATGCGGTAGATAATTTTGTGCCCATAGTAGGGAAGTGTCTTTCTGATGCAGTGGCTACGGTAGCTGGATATTCATTACTTTTAAAAAATGCCTTAAGCAGCGTAGGATTAGTAATTCTTATCTTAATAATGATTTTACCGGTTTTAAAAATACTCGTAACAGCAATTTTATATAAACTTACTGCAGCTCTAATAGAGCCTATAGGAGATAAAAGGCTTGTAAATTGTATAGGATCAGCAGGAGACTCTCTTATTCTCATAACTTCTTGTCTTATATGTGTTTCTGTAATGTTCTTTATAATGATATCTATTGTTGCTGCAGCAGGGAAAATAGCTGTGGGAGGGTGATTGAATGATGGAGAGTTTAAAAGCCTGGGTAATAAATATATCCTCAGTGGTATTATTTATTACCGCGGTAGAAATGATACTTCCAGATAATAGCTTAAAAAAATATTCTAAATTTGTTCTTGGATTAATACTTATATCTGTACTTATAAATCCTGTGATAAAAATATTTGATAAAAAATTTGATATTAATGTATATAGTAATAATATTTCTAAAGCCATGGATGAAGAAGAATATAAAAATAATATACAAGAATATAAAGATAAAGCTCTGAAAAATACTATAAATACCTTTCAAGCAAATCTTGAAGGCATAATAGAAGAAAAGATTAAAGAAAATTTTTCCGATGTAAATCCTAAGATTAATGTAAAGGCAGAGTTTGATAGCAAAGAAAATAAATTTAATATAAAGAGCATAGAAATAGGAATAAAAGATAAAAAAGTTCAGAAGGTTAAGAAAGTACAGGTAAACATCAGTGGAAAAGAAAAGGAGGATAAAGTCCTAAAGGATCAGTTATCTATTGATATAAAAGAATATTTAAGCAAGGAACTAAAGGTCCCTAAAAATATAATAACAATTTATAAGATATAAAAGGAGGTAAACCATGGATTTTAAAAAGCTTTTAGAGAAACTTAAAAATGAAAAGGCCAAAAAGACCTTAAGCAACAAAACTACAGTGAACCTATTAATAATTTTTCTTATAGGAGTACTAATTTTAATAAGTGCAAGTTTTTTTAAAACTACAAGCAATACTGCAAAAGGGACTATTTCCCAGGACAGTAGCGATGGTGCCCCTATGGAGGAAATAACCAAAAAGCCAGAGGATGAAAGTGAAAAGGAATTAAAATTTGAGTTAAAAAATATACTGCAACAAACAGATGGTGTAGGAAGAGTAGAGGTAATGATTTATTTTGCCAGTGGGGAAGAACAAGTTCCTGCACTAAATATCAATGATTCAACTAATGCTACAGAAGAAATAGATACTGAGGGTGGAAGAAGACAGACAACTCAAAAAAACAATGGTTCTACTGTGGTTATAACCAATGACGGAGACAAAAGTCAACCTTTAATAGTAAAGAAAAATAAACCAAAGGTAACAGGAGTGCTTGTAGTAGCTGAGGGAGCTGAAGATAAAGTTACAGAGTATAGGATAAGAAAAGCTGTAACAAACTTATTCGATATACCTGACAACCAGGTAAATGTTTATCCAATGAAAAAATAGTATATATTTTGAAATTAAAGCATATAATTTTGTAGAAAGAAAGATAGGGGGAATTTTTATGAATAAAAAACAAGCCGTTATTATTGTCACATTGCTAGCTCTTATAGTATGTATGGGTTTATTAGCTACAAGACTTAACAATCCGCTATATGTTCAAGGAGAAGGAGATAAAAGTGCCATTTCTTTAAAAAATAATGACAACAAGAAAGCTACAAATACCTCAAATTATTTTGCAGAAGCAAAGATGGTAAGAGATAATAAAAATGCCCAAACATTGCAGAATTTAAAGAGCGTAATGGAGGATAAGAACATATCTCAGCAGCAAAGGGACAAGACGGCAGAAAAATATGCAGCTTTGGCTATGGCAGTAAATTATCAAAATAATATTGAATTAAATCTTCAAGCAAAAGGATATGAAGATGTAGTATGTACATTAAATGAAACTAAAGCTACGGTTATAGTAAAATCAAGCGAAAAATTAACGGACAAACAGCTTAAGGAAATACAAAGTGCAGTAATGAATGAAACAAAAATAAAGGAAGTAGAAGTTATACCTAAATAATAATATTTGTAAAAGCAATATGTATTTGATATAATATACCTAAAGATAAACCTTTTATTAACGTAGAAGAATTACTAAGGTAGAATAGAAGCCAGGGGGTAGAGAATATGGAAGAAAATATAACTAATGAAATGGATATGGGTGTAGTTAAAATATCTGATGAAGTAGTAGGCGTAATAGCAGGGCTTGCCACTACAGAGATTAAAGGAATAGTTGGTATGAGTGCTGGTCCTGTAGGTGGAATTACTCAGATATTAACAGGGAAAAAGAACTTATCAAAGGGAGTAAAGGTAACTGTTGGAGAGAATAGTGCTACTATAGATTTACATGTTGGTATGGAATATGGAGTAAGAATTCCAGATGTTGCTGTGAAAGTGCAAGATAATGTAAAGAAAGCAGTTGAATCTATGACCGGGCTTACTGTTTCAGCGGTAAATATACATGTACAAAATGTATTGATACCTAAATCTGAAGATAATAACATAGAAGAATTAGAAGAATAAAATTTATTCACCCTCTGTTTTCAGAGGGTGTTTCCATGTTATAAATAGTTTAGTATAATTATGAATAATATGACAATAATTTAAAATATAATAAATATCCAGGAGGAATAACATGAATAGGAAAAAAACTAGAGAAGTGGCAATGAAATTACTATTTGAAATGATAATAAAAAAAGAAAACTATATGGATATAATAAATAACTTAAAAGAAATAAATAGTGAAGAAGAAACTGCAACAGAAATTATGGGAATTAAAAAAGAAAAAGACCCAGAAGATATGGATTTAGATGATATAGATATGAAATATGTGATCAGAATACTAAAGGGTATACAGGAAAATGAAAAGTTAATCGATGGGAAAATAGAAAAATACCTTAGTAATTGGAAATTAAACAGAATTGCAAAGGTAGATTTAGCAATTTTAAGATTATCTACCTATGAGATATTATTTGAAAATGAAATACCGAAAAATGTTTCTATAAATGAAGGAATAGAATTAGCTAAAAAGTACGGAGAAGATAAATCCCCAGCTTTTATAAACGCAGTACTAGATAACATAGCAAAAGAATAATAAGAGGAGTTGGAGCATAAATGGGAGTACCTATTGATGGGAAAAAAGTAGCTATAAGCTATAAGGGAAAATTAAAGAAATTCATATGTGATAGATCAGCAAATGGGCTAAGACCTCCTTGTATTGCTAGTATATTAATAGGTAACGATAAAGGATCGCTTTTTTATATAAGGAATCAAAGCAAGTTATGCAAAGAAGTTGGGGTAGAATTTAAAAGTATAGTTTTAGAGGAAAGTGTTCCGGAAAAAAGCATATTGGATACTATTGACAGATTAAACTTAGACTCTAATGTAGATGGAATAATACTTCAAATGCCATTGCCATCCTATTTAAATGAAGAAAAAATTATAAGTAAAATAGATCATTTAAAAGATGTAGATGGTTTAACAGATATTAATGCGGGGAAATTTTATAAAGGTGAGAAGTGCTTCATACCTTGTACATCTCAAGGTATAATAGAACTAATTAAGAGCACAGGTATAAAAATAGCTGGTAAAAATGCAGTGGTATTGGGAAGAAGCACCATTGTAGGAAAGCCAGTGGCTCAATTGCTGGTAAATGAGGATGCAACAGTAACCATTTGTCATTCAAAGACAAAAGATATAATTAAAATATGCAGAGAAGCAGATATATTGGTTTCTGCTATGGGAAAGCCAAGGTTTATAACTGAAGATTTTGTAAAAGAAGGAGCTGTTGTAATTGATGTAGGTTTTTCTGTACTAGATGGCAAAATGGTTGGAGATGTAGACTATGATGCTGTTTTACATAAAGTAAGTTTTATAACTCCAGTACCGGGCGGAGTTGGATCTATGACGCCTATAATGCTTATAAAAAATACATGTGAGGTATTGAAATAATGTTTATTAAAACCCTAACGGTTTCAGATATAAATAATTACATAAAAAAAGTTATGGATAATGACTTTATTTTAAACAATGCTGGTGTTAAAGGGGAAATTTCCAATTTCAAACTTCATTCTTCAGGACATATATATTTTTCCCTAAAGGATTCATTCAGCAAAATAAATTGTGTTATGTTTAAAAGCTATGCAAATAAATTAAAGTTTATACCTGAAAATGGTATGAAGGTAATAGTAAAGGGAAGAGTATCCGTATATAGTAAAGAGGGAACTTATCAGCTTTACTGTGAAGAAATTGAGCCAGAAGGTTTAGGAGAACTGTACATAGCTTTTGAGAAATTAAAAAGCAAATTAGAAAAAGAAGGGCTATTTGACATTTCACATAAAAAGACTATACCTAGATATGCAAAAAAAGTAGGTATAATAACTTCACCTACTGGTGCAGCAATAAGGGATATAATAAATGTTACTAAAAGAAGAAATAAAAATTGTGAACTTTTAATATACCCAGCAGCAGTTCAAGGAATAGGAGCAAGTGGAGAAGTAATAAATGGCATAAAGGAATTTAATAAGAGAAATGATGTTGATGTTATTATAGTTGCAAGAGGGGGAGGTTCCATAGAGGAACTATGGGCCTTTAATGATGAGGAGCTAGCAAGAACTATTTATAATTCTAAAATACCAATTATAACTGGAGTTGGTCATGAAACTGACTATACTATAGTAGATTTTGTTTCCGATAGAAGAGCCCCAACTCCATCTGCAGCTGCAGAAATTGCTGTGTTTAATTTAGATGAACTAGAAAATAAGATAGAAAATTTCAGAAAAAGTCTAAATTATTCTATGATAAAAGATCTAAAGGATAAATATAATAGGATTCATGTACTTAAAAGAACTTTAGACTTAAACAATCCAGGCAAAATAATAGTAAATGAATACAATAAAATAGATAGATTAAAGGAAATGTTAAATTATAAAGCCAAAAGGCAAATAGATATAAGAAAAGAGAAACTTAGCAGTATAAGCTCTCTTTTAACTGCCAATAATCCTTTAAATATTTTAAATAAAGGCTATGCTGTAATACAGGATGAAAATAGCAATGTGGTTAGTGAGATTAGTAGATTAAGTGAATATGGGAATGTTAAAATTACATTAAAAGATGGAGAAGGTAAATTTCAGATAATGAAGAGTGAAGAATGAAGAGAGGTGTTTACTATGGCTAAGAAGACAGAAAACTATGAAAGTTTAATGGGAAGGCTAGAAGAAATAGTAAATGAAATGGATGGAGGAGAACTTTCTCTAGAAGAATCCATGAAAAAGTATGAAGATGGAATAAAGATTTCTAATAAGCTATATAAGATATTAAATCAAGCTGAAGGAAAGATAAAGATTTTAACAGAAGAGGGAGAAAAGGAATTTGACTCAGTAAACAAGGAATAATTAATATTTATCCCATAAATATCTGTATCTTAATTATCCAATTAAAATGAGGTGATACCATGTGCATAGAAAAGTTAAAAAATGAAGTAGATCAATGGTTGTATGAATATTTTAATAATAAAGGCACCTATAACAAGAAATTATACGAAGCTATGGCTTATAGCGTAAACATAGGTGGAAAAAGAATAAGACCAATACTTATGCTACTTACATACAAAATGTATAATGAAGACTATAAGGATATACTTCCTGCAGCCGGTGCTTTAGAAATGATACATACTTATTCACTTATACATGATGATTTACCTGCTATGGATAATGATGATTTAAGAAGAGGAAATCCTACAAATCATAAGGTATTTGGTGATGCTGCAGCTATCCTTGCGGGAGATGGTCTTTTAAATGAAGCCTTTAATATTTTATTTAGAGAGTCTCTAGAAAAAGGAGAAAAGTGGATAAAGGCAGGCTGTTTAATAGGTAACTCTTCTGGCGCTGATGGAATGATAGCTGGACAGATAGTAGATATTTTAGGAGAAAATAAGACTATGCAGGAAGATGAATTAGTTTATATGCATAGTAAAAAGACTGGTGAACTCATTAAAACAGCAATATTGTCGGGAGCAACTTTGGCAGGTGCAGAAGAAAAGGATTTAACATTATTAAAGGAATTTGGAGAAAAATTAGGATTAGCTTTTCAGATAAAAGATGATATCTTAGATGTTGTAGGCGATGAATTAAAGCTAGGAAAGACGACAAAAAAGGATGAAATACAGAATAAAAGCACCTTTGTAAGTGTATATGGATTAGATAAATGTAAGGATATGTGCTGTAAATTAACGGAGCAGTGCATAGAGCTTTTAAATAATATAGAAAGAGATAGCTCTAAATTGAAGGAATTAACTCTATTCCTACTAAAAAGAGATTATTAGCACATTGACTTTATAAATTGCATATTGTAAAATTAAGAGATGTTGATGTAATAATTATACCTATTTTTGAATATATAATTTATATTTGATAGAATGTAAAATTTAAATAGATATGAAATTAAAAAAAATTTAATAAAAAGGTGGCGCAGTATTCTAGTCAGGTAAGTATTCTCTGAAGGCGGGGCTAAAAATCCGCCAAAGGGCATATCGATGAAGTTCTTTGTGCTGGCTTATGACGCCCAGTCATGGGCTGGTGCTGGGAGTAAGGAAGATGGGGCGGCCGCAATGGCATGCGACAACTGACCCTACTTTCGTGGAGACCATTGTTTGTGTTTTAGGTTAGTCGCCTATTGCACGAAAATGGATTAAACCTGTATCGTGGTGTAAGCTATGTACAGTGTAGCCTGCCTTGAGTGATATTGGGAGAGGTAATAACACCTTTTGGACTTTGGCCAAAAGTTTAGAGGCTTTGCTTACTGAAACCTATATTGCAAAAGAGGCTAGGGGGGTACCTAACTGCTGAGGAAATCTCCTAGACTGTTCCATTGGAAGTATTTTGAGGATTGCAGTGCGGACTAAGTGGCAATCCAGTCCTGCTTATGGTAACATAGCAGATAGGATATTAAAGGGAAACCGTCAAAATGGCGACATTTTGGTTATTCTATGGGAAATCCTACTGGACCTAAGCCGCAAGTTTTACTCAAATTGCTGCCACTTTTTTCTATACATATTATAATGGAGGATTATTGTTGGATAATGGTTTAAAGGGAAACGGCAAGAATGCTAAAAAAAATGGAAATAAAGATAGTAAATTAAGAATTGATAAAAAGTGGATTATAACTATTATCTTATGGACAATATTAATATCTGGAAGTGTTAATCTTCTTTCTGATGTGCTACTAAGAAATGTAAATATATTAGTAGCTTTTATTATATTAATTTTTATAATATTTGTTGGAATAATTTTTGATATAATAGGGGTGGCTGTGACAGCAGCTGATGAAACGCCCTTTCATGCTAAAGCAGCAAAAAAGATTCCTGGGGCGAAAATTGCAGTAAAACTTATAAGAAATGCAGATAAGGTTTCTAATTTTTGTAATGATGTAGTAGGAGATGTATCTGGAATTGTAAGTGGTACTGTAGGTGCTTCAATTGTAATTAAGGTTATCGCAGTTTTTAAAAATATTAATATTACAATAATAACAGCTCTTATTGGTGCTCTTATTGCAGCTGCAACAGTTGGAGGAAAGGCTTTAGGAAAAAGTTTTGCTATGAATCAAAGCGAAATGATTGTCGATAAGGTTTCAAGGATAATATACTTAATAAAAAAGGAAAGATGAATATGGGCAGATTATTAGAAGACTACCAAGATATAAGTGAAATAAAGAATATGTCATTAGAAGAATTAGATATATTTTCTGAGGAAATAAGGAAGTTTTTAATAAATCATGTATCAAAAACAGGAGGACATTTAGCTTCAAACCTAGGAGTAGTGGAGCTGACCATAAGTCTTTATAATGTGTTTGACTTTAACGTTGATAAGCTAGTTTGGGATGTGGGACATCAAAGCTATGTACATAAGATACTTACAGGTAGAAAGGATAAATTTGATACTTTAAGAAAATTTGGAGGATTAAGTGGTTTTCCTAAAAAATGTGAAAGTAAATTTGATCACTTTCAAACAGGACACAGCAGTACTTCTATATCTGCTGCATTGGGAATGGCTAGGGCCAGAGACATAAAGAAAGAAAATTATGAAGTGGTAGCAGTTATAGGAGATGGAGCTTTAACTGGTGGTATGGCACTTGAAGCTTTAAATGATGTAGGATACAGAAAATCAAAGATGATTATAATATTAAATGATAATCAAATGTCTATTGGCAAAAATGTTGGAAGTCTATCTACATATTTAAGTAAAATAAGAGTAGAACCTGGATATAATAAACTTAAACAGGATATAGATGCTGCTTTAAAAAAGATACCTAACATTGGGAAAGGTATGGCTAATACTTTGGAAAAAGTTAAAAATGGAATAAAACAAATGGTAGTGCCAGGAATGCTTTTCGAAAACATGGGTATTAAATATTTAGGGCCTATTGATGGACATAATATAAAGCAATTGAGCAAAGTGTTGTCAAATGCTAAGGAAATAGATGGACCTGTGTTAATACATGTAGTAACAAAAAAAGGCAAAGGATATAAATATGCTGAAAAAAACCCTGGTAAATTTCATGGGATAGGACCTTTTGACTATATAAGCGGAGAAGTATGTGCAGGCAAATGTTTAACCTATTCACAGGCTTTTGGAGAAGCAATGATGAAAATTGCCTCCGAGGATAGCAGAGTAGTTGCTATTACAGCGGCCATGAGGGATGGCACGGGACTTCATGATTTTGCAGAGAAGTTTAAAAATAGATTTTTTGATGTAGGAATAGCTGAACAGCATGCAGTAACCATGGCAGCAGGTATGGCTACAGAAGGTTTAAAGCCTGTATTTGCAGTTTATTCTACTTTTCTTCAAAGAGCCTATGATCAAATACTACATGATGTGTGTATACAAAACCTTCCTGTAGTTTTAGCTATAGACAGAGCGGGAATAGTTGGAGCAGATGGAGAAACCCATCAGGGCGTATTTGATTTATCCTATTTATCAAGTATGCCTAATATGACCATAATGGCACCTAAATCTGTTTCTGAATTAGAATATGCTTTACGATTTGCTATAGCTCAAAATTCACCTGTGGCCATAAGATATCCAAGAGGAGGAGATAATCCTAGTGTTAATTTAACTCCATTAAAGGAGTTCAAAATGGGGAAATGGGAGACACTATATGATGAAGGTGAAATTACCTTACTAGCTGTAGGAAGAATGGTTCAACAGGCGGTACTAGTAAGAGAAAAACTTAGAAAATCTGGTATAAAAATTGGAGTAGTAAATGCTAATTTTGTAAAACCTTTAGATATTTCTTTATTAAAGCATTTGGTATACTGCGGTAAAAAAATAGTTACATTAGAGGACAATGTATTACATGGCGGTTTTGGTTCCATGGTTTTAGAGTACATAAATACTTTAAATAAAGAAACTAAAGTTATTAATCTAGGTTTCAAGGATGAATTTATTCCTCATGGAGGAGTAGATATACTATATAAAAATTATGGCTTAGATGTAGATGGTATAATACAAAATATTGTAAAACTGATATAGAAAAGGAGTTAGAAATGTCTGAAGCAAAAGTTAGACTTGATGTATTACTTGTAGATAAAGGTATTTTTTCCTCAAGAGAAAGAGCGAGAGCCAGCATTATGGCGGGAGAAATATTTGTTAATGGTGTTAGAGTAGATAAATGTGGGGAAAAGGTAAAAGAAAATGCTCATATAGAATTTAAGGGAGACCAAATGCCATATGTTAGTCGTGGCGGTTATAAACTAGAAAAGGCTATAAAGAGCTTTAATATAAATCTAAAGGATAAAGTATGCCTGGATATAGGTTCCTCTACAGGAGGATTTACTGATTGTATGCTTCAAAATGGAGCTAAAAAGGTATTTTCCATTGATGTAGGATATGGCCAATTAGCTTGGAAGTTAAGGGTAGATCCAAGGGTTGTATGTATGGAAAGAACTAATTTTAGATATGTCACACCTGAAGATATAGGGGAATATGCGGACTTTGCTAGTATTGATGTATCTTTTATTTCTTTAGAGAAAGTGATACCGGCAGCGTTGAATATATTGAATGACAATGGATGTATTGCAGCACTTATAAAACCACAATTTGAAGCAGGTAGAGATAAAGTAGGGAAAAAGGGGGTAGTTAGAGAAAAGAGTACCCATGAGGAGGTTATACAAAAAATAATAGATTTTGTAAAAGCTTTGAATCTTAAAATAATAGGTATTCAATTTTCTCCAATAAAGGGTCCAGAGGGTAATATAGAATATCTTATATATTTTACTAAGGATAAGAATTATGAGGAAGATTTATCTTTAACTATTGCCCATGACATAGTAGAGTTATCTCATGAAAATCTAGATGAAAGGTAATAAAATGAAAACAATAGGAATAAATGTAAACACAAATAAGGATACTGGGGGAAGAATACTGAAATCAATTATTCAAAAAATAAAAGAGTATTCTGCGGATGTAAATATAAAAGTATTTAAGGATTCTATGGGACTAGAAAATAAGGATACTTCAAATTTAGAGGCAGTTATAGTATTAGGCGGAGATGGTACAATATTAAAAGCCTCTAAGTTTTTAGCCAAATATGATGTACCTGTGTTGGGCATAAATGTAGGACATTTAGGATTTTTAGCTGAGGTAGAAAGCTGTAATTTTGATTTAGCAGTTAAAAGCATCTTAAACAATGACTACCATATTGAAGAAAGAAAAATGATACAGTGTAAAGTAGATTATGAACAAGAAAGTAAAATATTTCATGGATTAAATGAAATAGTAGTAGCTAAGGATGCAATTGGCAGAGTGGCAAAATATAAAATAGATATAGATAGCAATTACTATACTACTTTTGTATCTGATGGATTAATTGTATCTACTCCAACTGGCTCTACGGCATATTCTCTATCTGCAGGGGGACCAATTATATATCCAACACTAGATGTTGTCTGTTTAACTCCAATATGCTCTCATTCCTTGGGTATGAGAAGTATAGTTCTTAGCGGAAGTAGTAATATAAGAGTTACCATGGAAAGAAAATTTACAAATGTGCACTTGGCTATAGACGGTCAGGAAGTTATAAACTTGCAGGGCATAAACCATGTGGATATATCTTCTTCACCTTATAAATGCAAACTTATAAAGCTAAATAATGATCACAATGATTATTTTAATATACTAAGGAAAAAATTATATTTATAACTCTTAAGAAGGCGAAGGTGAATATAAATGAAAGTAACCCGTCATGCAAAGATATTGGAATTAATTGCTTCAAAGGATATTGAAACTCAAGAGGAGTTGGCGGAAGAATTAAGGAAAACTGGTATGAATGTAACTCAAGCTACTGTGTCTAGGGATATTAAAGAATTAAAGCTTATAAAAGTGCTATCTAATAGTGGTAAGTATAAATATGGAACAATAAATCATACGGAAAATTATCTTTCCAATAAGTTGGTAAATATTTTTACACAGTCTGTAGTGAATGTAGAAAATGTTTCTAATTTTGTTATAATAAAAACTTTACCAGGCTCTGCTTCAGCAGCAGCAGAGGCAATAGATTCCTTAAGATTTGATGGAATAGCTGGAACTTTAGCTGGTGATAATACAATTTTTGTTATGACGAGAAATGAAGAACAAGCTATTCAGATAACTCAAAGAATGAAAAAAATGATTATAGAACAGGAGGATTAGATGTGCTCCTTCAATTAAATATTAAAAATTTTGCTTTAATAGAAGATTTAAGTATTTCTTTTGAAAGAGGATTTAATATTTTATCCGGAGAAACTGGAGCTGGTAAATCCATATTAATTGATGCCATAAACTATGTGATTGGAGGTAAATTTAATAAGGATTTTATAAGAACGGGGAAAAATAAAACTTTTGTAGAGGCAATATTTACTTTAGAAAATGAAAAATCTAAAGAAGAATTAATAAAACAAGGCATAGAATATGAGGACTGGATAATAATAAGTAGAGAAACCTTTCAATCTGGAAAAACCATTGCTAAAGTAAATGGAAGGGCTATTTTACTTTCTCAATTAAAACTTATAACTGAAACCCTTTTAGATGTTCATGGACAACATGAAAATCAGAATCTTTTAGATGGCTCCAAACACATATTTTATTTGGACTATTATGGTGAAAAAGATATAGAAAAATCATTACTATGCTATAGAGAAAGCTATGATAAGTTAAAGGAAGTAGAAAATAAAATATATGAGTTATCAGGAGAAGTGGGAGAAAGGGAAAAAATAATCGATTTTTTAAAATACCAAATAGATGAAATAAATAATGCTAATTTAAGGATTGGAGAAGAGGATGAGCTCCAAGAAAGATACAATGTATTGTCCAATGCAGAGAAGATTAGTAAAATTCTAAATATCAGCTATGAAAGCCTATATAATGGCAATGAAAATACCTCTTCAATATTAGATGGCATAGGAGCAATAGTAAAGGATTTAAAGTCTATTGAAATGCATATGGATAAGATAAAGCAGGTTAGTAGCTCCTTAGAAGAAATATATTATAATATGGAAGAAAACATTGATGACATAAGAAAAATAAAGGATAACATTTACTATGATGAAGAGGAATTGAATTCTGTAAATAGTAGATTATATCAAATTGCTTCTTTAAAGAAAAAATATGCTCCAGATGTTAAAGGCATATTAGAGTATAGGGATAAAATAACTAATCAATATGAGGAACTTGTGCATAGTGGTGAAATAATTGAAGAATTAAACAAAAAGAGAACTATTATATTAAATGGACTAAAGGAAAAGGCTATGACAATTCATAATATAAGATTAAACATTGCACAGTCTTTAGAAAAAGATATTAAAGAAGAACTAAACTATATAGGTTTGGAAAAGAGTACATTAAAAATATCCATAGATTTAAAAGAAGAATATAATGAAAATGGATTAGATAGAGTTCAATTTTTAATTTCCACTAATCCTGGTGAGCCATTAAAACCTCTAGAAAAAGTTGTATCTGGTGGTGAGCTTTCAAGAATTATGCTAGCTTTAAAAACTGTATTTGTAGATAAAGATAATATACCATCTGTTATATTTGACGAAATAGATACTGGTATAAGTGGTAGAATTGCTCAAAGTGTAGCAGAAAAAATGTATAGTATATCAGGAAAACATCAAGTTTTTTGTATAACACATCTTCCACAAATAGCCTGTATGTCAGATACACATTATTTAGTGTCTAAAGAAGTTATAAAAGACAAGACATATACCTCTGTAAGAAAATTAACTAGCAAGGAGAAGGAGGAAGAAATATCCAAAATGATTGGAGGAACTGAAGTAACTGAACTAACACTAAAGCATGCTGAGGAAATGATTAAAATGGCAGATGATAAAAAACCGCATCTTATATAATGATACATGTAATTAAAAATTTTCAAAATTTAAGCAAATAAGTAAATATAAAATGATATATTTTTTACTAAAAAGGTTACAATATTAAAAGTATTGTAATCTTTTTTATTTTACCTTATAAATTTAGTTTTAAAAAGGAATAGTTAACTACTTATACAGTGAAATGATAGCATAAGAAAGGTTTCTGGAGGGCAACTTAAAGGTATACAAATGAAAGAAACAGGAGGTAAAAGCATGAAAAAATCAATTTTAAAATTTATTTATTCTTTTATAATATCCGTCCTGTTAATAGCTTTAGGTGCTTATTTTAGAGCTTCTAATGTGCCAACAACTATATTTGTAAGAGAAGGAAAAAACTTAAAATCTAATAACATTGTAAAACTAGTTCAGGATAGCAGTGTGAAAGCATCACAAGGAATAACTAACGGAGATAAAAATGCAAATGTAAGTTTGCTAGGGATATTTAATGTTAAATCCGTTTCTATAAAATCTATACCTAATGAACTATCAGTATATCCTGGAGGGCAGCCAATAGGAGTAAAACTCAATACAAAAGGTGTATTAGTAGTGGCTTTATCAGATCTGGAGACGGATAAAGGCAAGGTGATTAGTCCTGCGGCCAGTGCAGGAATTGAAATAGGAGATAGTATAGTAGAAATAAATAGTGAGAAAATCATGAATGCGGAAAATATATCTTCTATAGTTAACGCATCAGAAGGAAAAGAAATAACTCTTACTATAGAAAGAAAAGGTGTAATTGTTAAAAAGAAGATAATACCTATAAAAACCAACGATGGTAAATATAAAATAGGTTTATGGATAAGAGATTCTACTGCAGGAGTGGGAACATTAACCTTTTATGATGATAAAACAGAAAATTTTGCAGCATTAGGTCATCCTATTACGGATGTGGACACGGGAACTATATTAAATGTTAATTCGGGTCAAATTGTAAATTCTTCTATAGTATCAGTAAGAAAAGGAGTAAAAGGAACTCCAGGTGAACTAAAAGGTATTTTTATTGATGAGGATGTAGTATTAGGAGAAATAATAAAAAATACTGAATGTGGGATATTTGGAAAAGGTAATATAACGTTAAAAAATAAATATAATAAAAAGATGAAATTAGGCCTTAGAGATGAAATAAAAGAAGGACCAGCTCAAATACTTACTACAATTGACGGAAATACTCCTAAGCTGTATAATATAGTGATAGAGAAGCTATTACCTCAAAACTCACCGGGTCCTAAGAGTATGGTAATAAGAATTACGGATAAAGATTTGTTAGAGAAAACTGGTGGGATAGTTCAGGGTATGAGCGGTAGTCCAATAATACAAGATAATAAGATAATTGGTGCAGTCACTCACGTATTAATAAATAAGCCAGATACAGGATACGGTATATATATTGAATGGATGATTAAGGATGCAGATATACTAAATAAATAGTTATCTTAAAATGTAGATAAAACTATAAAAGAATAGATAGCCTATAATGCTATCTATTCTTTTATATAATTTATTGAAAATATTTTCTTATTTAAGAAGGAATTATCATTCTTTTGTCGAATTTAATAATTGCTAAGATATGGGAATTAATTTGTAAAGGGGAGTAGTTTTATGGAAGATTCAAAAATTAGTGTAGTGATTGCTGATGATAATAAGGAATTTTGCAATATTCTTAATGATTATCTTTTAAATCAAAGGGATATTGTAGTAGTGGGTGTAGCAAAGGACGGAGTAGAGGCCTTAAAGTTAATAGAAGAAAAGAAACCGGATCTAGTTGTATTAGATATTATAATGCCACATCTTGACGGGTTGGGAGTGCTTGAAAAACTAAACAGCATGGATATAGATCCAATGCCAAGGATTATAGTTCTTTCGGCAGTTGGTCAAGATAAAATTACCCAGAGGGCTATTACTTTAGGTGCCGATTATTATGTTGTAAAACCATTTGATATGGATGTATTTACAAAGAGAATTAGACAGATGTTTAACAATACTATTTCTAGTGATGAAGTTAAAAGAAGTGTAACTGCAATGGATAGCACCATGGATAGTAAAGCAAATAGAAATGAACCTATTGATTTAGAAGCAGAAATAACTAATATTATTCACGAAATAGGTGTTCCAGCCCATATTAAAGGTTATATGTATTTAAGAGAAGCCATAACTATGGTGGTAAATGATATGGAATTGTTATCAGCAGTAACTAAGGAATTATATCCATCTATAGCAAAGAAATATAATACCACAGCTAGCCGTGTAGAAAGGGCCATAAGACATGCTATTGAAGTTGCATGGTCAAGAGGGCAAGTAGACACAATAAATAGAATTTTTGGATATACCGTACATAACGACAAAGGTAAGCCAACAAATTCAGAATTTATTGCTATGGTAGCAGACAAATTAAGATTAAAGAATAGGGTTAGTTAATGTAGTAAAATCAAGGGCTTGAACAAGGTTCGTTCTTTATCTAAAATGTAAAAATAGTGTTTCAGTGCAACTAATCCTAAAAGTACAGTACAACAAATCCTCCTATTTATTGGTGTGTAAAGATTACCAGTAAATAGGAGGATTTTATTATGCAAGAAGTTTACAATAGGTAGTATTCATGAACTGTCAATTGCCCTCTGTCAACTGTCAACTAAAAATGATTATTTAGGCATAATTCTTCTAAAGAGTTCTTGTATTTCAGCACTAAACTCTGACATTGGTTTTCCTTGGCTAATTCCTGTTCCTATATGGGTGATTCTTTGAACTATGTCTGGATCTGCAGATACAGCCACAGTTTTTATTTTAGAATCTATAGCTTTAACTTTTTTATCTACTTCACTTTTTATATTATTTGTCATGTCACCTTTTACGGTTTTATCAAGGGTAATGCCAACCAAGGCAGCATCTTCAGAAATCACTACATTGGCTACTTTTACTCCTTTTATGGTAGTTAATTGTTTAGCTATTTTATCTGCTCTTTTAGATAGATCCGTTACAGCTAGAGGAGCACTTTTTTCTGGAGTAATTTCTGTTGGTGTTGGTGCAACATTTTTATTTGCACATGCGGAAACGTTCAAGGAAAAAAGAATTAGTAATACTGAAGATACAATCATATTTTTATTTTTAAATTTCATAAATTATCACCTCAATGATATTATGTACAAAATAAAACATTTTACTATAAAATATTTGTTTGCTGCTATATAAAGGAGAGGATAAATATTACTCATATACCCAAACTTGCAATCATAAATATAAGAAGATGAAGAACAAAGGGGGATATATATGAGTAAAAAAACTCTAATTGGAAATTTTAATGAACATATACAGGATAATTTTTGGCTTTATATAATAAGTTTATTATGTATTTTTACTGGAATAGTTTTGGGAATATATAAAGTTAAATATTTAGGAGATACATATAGAAATGACCTTTTAAGTTATATAAATAGTTTCATGGATTATATGAAAAATAAAAATGTGAATTACAACACTGTTTTGATGACAACTATAAAGAATAATATACCATTCATAGCAATAATCTGGTTTTTAGGGATGACTATGATTGGAATACCTATAATACTTATAATAGATTTAATTAAGGGATATACTTTAGGATTCACCATAAGTATTATGATAAATTCCATTGGAACTAAGGGATTATGGATAGCTATGCTGGGTGTAATTCCTCAAAACATAGTATATATACCTTGCTTACTTTTATCTTCTGTATTAGCTATGGAATTTTCTCTTAATTTTTTAAGGGAAAGGATGGGAAAAAGATTTAGCAATGGAATATGGATGAGAATTCTTTCTTATTCATTAAGCTTTTTATTTATAGTGGTAATTATGTCATTAGGTTTTATTTTAGAGGCCTATGGAACGCCTAATGTATTAAAAATAGTAATGTAGTTTTTTATGTAAATGGAGAGGAAAGTATGAGTAATAAGTATTTATATTTAATAGAGCTTTTTATATGTTTTTTAAGATGCTTTTTCATACTATTAGTTTTGGGAGATTTTTTACCAAAAATATTGGATTTCATATTATATAGATATATGGGCGAAATAAATATTTATGATAATAGCGTTTTAGTTTACAACATGGTTAATATAAATAAAAAGATATTGTATAATTATATATATATCTTCAATGAATTTATAAAATTATAAAGGTTTTTCTATTCCTTTGTTGAATTAATTACAATATAAGAATACATTATAGTAGGAGAAGTGCTATGGATGAATTATTAAATAGTTATATGTCGTATTTAAAAAATAAAAATTTAAGTAAAAATACATTAGATGCGTATAAACGAGATATCAAAAAATTTTGCCAGTTTTTAAATAGCAGAAATGAAGGTATAAAAGATGTAGAAGAGACAACTATAATGGCTTATGTACAAGAATTACATAAAAACAAAAGAGCTAATTCTTCTATTATAAGGAATATAGTTTCCATAAGAAATTTTTATAAATATTTAAGTAAACAGGGAATATTAGAAGATGACCCAGTAATAAATTATGAGATGCCTAAATTAAAAAGAAACATTCCTCCGATTCTAACTGTAGAAGAGGTGGACAAACTTTTACAGGCTCCAGATTTAAATACTGAAAAAGGAATAAGAGATAAGGCTATGCTTGAAGTAATGTATGCTACTGGCATGAAAGTAAGTGAACTTCTTAATATAACTACATTTGATGTTAATTTAAAATTATGCTATATAAAGTGCAATGGAAGTAAAAATATTGAGAGAATAATTCCAATAGGATCTTATGCTGTTAATTGCTTAAATGAATACTTAAAAATAAGGCCCTCTTTAAATATATATAATTTGGACTATTTATTTTTAAACCTTCAGAGTACAAAGATGACAAGACAAGGATTTTGGAAAATAGTTAAATATTATGCTAAATTATCTGGGATTAAGAAAGAAATAAATTCATATACATTAAGGCATTCTTTTGCTGTGCATTTATTACAAAATGGTGCAGATATAAGAGTGGTACAAGAACTATTGGGGCATAGAGATATGGCCACTACACAAATTTATTCTACTATATGTAAGAAGAGTAAGATTGTGGAAGTATATAAAAAAACCCATCCAAGGGCATAGAATTTATGATATAGTATCATGCTAAAGTGTGGTTAATACTAATGAAAAAGAGAAAAAAGGAGGTAATTACAAATGAATTTAGAACAAATTAAGGAAAGTGTACAATATGTGAAGGAAAGAATAGACATAACACCAGAGATTGGAATAATTCTTGGATCTGGATTAGGGGATTTAGCAAATATGGTGGAAGAAAGAGTTAATATAAAGTATGAAGATATACCTAATATGCCTAAGTCTACAGTAGTAGGCCATGCAGGCCAATATGTTTTTGGTAAATTAAATGGCAAAAATGTGGTTATGATGCAGGGAAGAATACATTACTATGAAGGATATCCAATGGAAATATTGGCATTGCCTATACATATTATGAAGTATTTAGGAATAAAAACTTTAATAGTAACTAATGCTGCTGGTGGAGTAAATGAAGGCTTTATCCCAGGGGACTTAATGCTTATAAAGGATCATATTAATTTTGCATTTACTAATCCACTTATAGGTAAAAATGAAGAAGATGTGGGCCCTAGATTTCCGGATATGAGCAATGCCTATGATAAAGATTTGATACAATTAGGTGAGAAAATAGGCAAGGATATGAATATAGAACTTAAAAAGGGAGTTTATGTGATGATGACAGGACCAACCTATGAAACTCCAGCAGAGATAAAAATGATTAGAATATTGGGTGGAGATGCTGTAGGTATGTCAACGGTTCCAGATGTTATAGTGGCTAAACATTGCGGATTAAAAGTCTTAGGAATATCTTGTATTACCAATATGGCAGCGGGAATACTAGATCAACCTTTAAATCATAAAGAGGTTATAGAAACCTCAAATAGGGTAAAGGATAAATTTGTAAAGCTGGTAAGTGAAATAGTTAAAGAAATTTAGAGTATACTACAAGGAAAGGATGATTAACTATGGATTTATTAGAAAAGGTGCAAAAGGCAAAGAATTATATTACATCAATTGATAATTGTAAATTTGATTTAGCAATAATATTGGGTACTGGGCTTGGCAGTATAGTAAATGATATAGAAAATAAAAAGAAAATAAAATATAAAGATATACCTGGTTTCCCTGTATCCACAGTAGTAGGTCATGCAGGGGAACTAATAATAGGGGATCTTATGGGGAAAAAGGTTTTAGCTTTAAATGGAAGATTTCATTATTATGAAGGATATGAAATGAGTGAAGTGACTTTCCCTGTTAGGGTAATAAAAGCTCTAGGTATAGAAAAGATAATAGTTACTAATGCAGCAGGAGGTATGAATCCAGATTTTTCAGCTGGGGATTTGATGATAATAGAAGACCATATAAACCTTATGGGCAACAATCCTCTTATTGGTAAGAATTATGAAGAGTTTGGGCCAAGATTTCCTGATATGTCAGAGGCCTATAATAAAGACTTAGTGAATTTAGGCAAAAGTTGTGCTAAGAAACTAGGCATTAATGTACAAAGTGGTGTATATGCAGCGGTTTCTGGACCAACCTATGAAACTCCAGCAGAGCTTAGAATGTTAAGAAATGTAGGAGGAGATGCAGTAGGTATGTCTACTGTACCTGAAGTTATTGTAGCAAATCATATGAATATGAAAGTCTTAGGTATATCCTGCATAACTGATATGGCTATTGCGGACAATTTGAAACCTCTAGACCATGCAAAGGTTGTGGAAACTGCTAATAGGGCAATGGTGAAATTTATATCCTTGGTTAAGGAAATAGTTTCAAATATGTAAAACTATTTACACTATATGAGGTGAAAAAAATGAGAATGTACGATATTATTTTAAAAAAAAGAAATGGACAGGAGTTATCCACAGAAGAAATAAACTTTTTTATTGAAAACTATACTAAAGGAAATATACCTGATTATCAGGCTTCAGCCCTAACTATGGCTATATATTTTCAGAAGATGAATAAGAGAGAAACTGCAGATCTAACTTTGACCATGGCACATTCGGGAGATGTATTAGATCTATCTTCTATCAAAGGAATTAAGGTTGATAAACATAGTACAGGCGGAGTTGGAGATACTACCACTTTGGTGCTTGGACCAATGGTAGCTTCTTTAGGAATACCAGTAGCTAAAATGTCTGGAAGAGGGCTAGGGCATACAGGTGGTACTATAGATAAATTAGAATCCTTCAAAGGCTTTTCTGTGGAGATGTCTGAAGAAAAGTTTGTGGAAAATGTAAATAAAATAAAATTAGTAGTGGGAGGACAAACTGGTAATTTAGCTCCTGCAGATAAAAAGTTATACGCTTTAAGGGACGTTACTGCAACAGTAGATAATGTGTCCTTAATAGCATCGAGTATAATGAGTAAAAAAATAGCTGCTGGTGCAGATTGTATCGTACTAGATGTAAAAGTAGGAGAAGGAGCCTTTATGAAGAATAAAGAGGAAGCCTTTGAACTAGCAGAGGAAATGGTGGAAATAGGTAAAAAGGTAAATAGAACTACAGTAGCTATAATTTCTGATATGGATCAGCCCTTAGGGTTTAGTGTTGGAAATGCTTTAGAAGTAAAAGAAGCAATAGATACATTAAATGGGAGTGGACCACAGGATTTATATGAATTATGTTTAACTTTAGGTTCACATATGGTAGTACTTGCGCAAAAGGCAAAAGATATGAAGGAAGCAAGAAAAATGCTTATACACGCTGTGGAAAGTGGAAAAGCATTAGAAAAATTAAAGGAGTTTGTAGCTGCACAAGGTGGAGATCCATCCTATGTAGATAATACAGAAAAGTTTTCAAAGGCTGAATTTATTATCCCTGTAAACAGTGACAGAGAAGGTTTTGTAACTAAAATTCATGCAGAAAACATTGGATTAATAGCAATGGAATTAGGGGCAGGAAGAGCTACAAAAGATGATATTATAGATCTTGCTGTAGGTGTAGTATTAAATAAAAAAAGAGGAGATAAGGTTACAAAGGGAGAACCATTAGCTTATGTACATGCAAACAGCATGGAAAAGGCTGAGAAGGCTGTAAAAGATATATTAGCTAATTATGTTATAGGCAGTGAATATAAAGAAAATATTCCCCTAATCTATGGAATAGTAAAATAAGTATGAATAAAAAGGAAAGAAGTTTTAACTTCTTTCCTTTTTAAATTGTTATATTTAAATGGATAAATTTTTGAAAGCCAGGGGAAAATATTATTGAAAGGAAGGAGGAAATTATGTTATGGAAAATAAAGAAAAAAAGTTAATTGGCTTATTTATGTTATTATTATTTTTCACACAGATTATATTTGTGCCTGTAAATGTAAAAGCAGAAGGTGAAGGAATAAATGTAGAGGCGTCTTCTGCCATATTGATTGAACCAACCACTGGAAAGATACTTTATGAAAAAAATTCCCATGAGAAACTTGCTCCAGCCTCCGTAACAAAAATAATGACCATGTTAATTGCCATGGAAGCTGTTGATTCAGGTAAAATAAAATTAACAGATAAAATAACCGTAAGTGAAAATGCAAAAATGAAGGGCAAAAATGGGAACAGTAGCATGCTTTTAGATACAGGAGAAATTAGAACTGTAGAAGAAATACTTAAAGGTATAGCTATAGCTTCAGGTAATGACGCAGCCACAGCTATGGCAGAATATATCGCAGGCAGTGAAGAGGCTTTTGTAAAATTAATGAATGAAAGGGCACAGTCCTTGGGAATGAAAGATACAACCTTTAAAAATTGTTCGGGACTTTCTGAATCAGGTCATGTAACTTCAGCCTTTGATATATCCTTAATGTCTAAAGAGCTTTTAAAACATCCTCAAGTACTTAAATATACAGGTACCTATATGGAAACTATATCCGAAGGAAGAAAAAGCCCAATCGGTCTTGTAAATCATAATAAATTGGTTAGATTTTTTAAAGGCTGTGATGGATTAAAAACAGGATTTACCAATGAGGCTATGTATTGCATTTCTGCAACCGCAGTAAGAGATGGAGTAAGAATGTTAGCTGTTATTATGGGGGCACCTACATATAAAGTTAGGAATAAAGATGCAAGTATGCTTATGAATTACGGTTTTTCAAAATTTGAATGCAAGAAGGTTGTACCAAAGGATAGTAATGTAGAAAAGATACAGTTAGGAAAAAGAGAAGATAAATTCTTTATGGCTAAAGCCTTAGAGGATATAAATATTATAGTAGAAAGAGGCACAGAAAGTAAAATAACTAAAAAATGTGTAGTCAATTTAGAAAAGAAACATTATAATAAAGGTGATGTAGTTGGTAATTGCGAAGTATACCTTAACGGTAACCTAGTAGGAAATGTGAAAATTTATTGTGATAGGGAAATAAAAAAACCAGGTGTTTTTGATAATTTTAGATATAACTTTAAAAATTTATTTAATAACGGAATATAACATTATTTTAATTATATGATAGTCCATTTAAAGGCTATCATATAATTTTTAAAAGGAATATTTAATAAAAAATCTAGGAGAGATATTATATGGCATTAAAAATAAAGATAGATAATTTTGAAGGGCCTTTTGACCTTTTACTTCATCTTATAAAGAAAAATGAACTGGATATATATAATATAAGTATATCCCAGATAACGAATCAATATCTTCAATATATAAATTCTTTAAAGGAAATGGATTTAGAAATTACTTCAGAATTTATAGTTATTGCAGCTACTTTATTGCAAATAAAGTCCAGAGAATTACTTCCTAAAGCTAAAGAAGATGAAAGTGCAGTAACCCTAGAAGAACAGGATCCAGAAAAGATATTAATAGAAAAACTTATTGAATATAAAAAGTATAAAGGGGCGGCAGCTTTTTTAAAGTCAAAAGCTGGTATGGAGCATATTATGTTTACGAAAAAACCTGAAGTAATAGTAGAAGATAAAAAGGACATAAAAATGGAAGAAGTATTTAAAAATATTACTATACTTGACTTATTCAACATCTATAATGAAATTATGAGAACTTACAAAAATAAAATGAATACAAATGCTATATCTGGAGAAATACCTATAGATCAATATAAAATTGAAGATAAAATGATATATATAAAACAAAGGATAAAGAAAAGTAAAAGCATATCATTTTCTAAATTAGCCAAAGAGTGTTCTGCAAAAATAGAGGTAATAGTTACATTTTTAGGTATGCTAGAACTTATAAAATTAAGAGTAATAAGGGTAACACAGGAAGAAAATTTTAAAGAGATATTTTTAGAAAGGGTAGATTTAAATGAGAAAACTAAATATGAATCAAATTGAAATGGAACAATATCCTGTTAAGGACAGATTTATTTCAGTTATAGAGTCACTTCTCTTTGTCAGTGGAGAACCACTTAAAGCAAAGGATATGGCAAACATACTGGAATGTGACACAAAATTTATAAAAAGTTTAATTGAAGATATGAAAAAATTATATCGGGAAGAAAATAGGGGCATTATTATAATAGAAACAGAAGATAGTTATCAATTGGCTACCAAAAAAGAAAATAGCGAATTTGTCCAAAAGTTATTGAAAACAAATGTAAGACAATCACTTTCACAAGCAGCTCTTGAAACATTGGCTATTATAGCTTATAAGCAGCCAATAACTAGAATTGACATAGATGAAATAAGAGGAGTAAAAAGTGACAGGGCAATTCAGACATTGTTAGAAAAAGGTTTGACAAAGGAATGTGGCAGGTTAGATATGCCGGGTAGACCCATACTTTATGGAACTACAGAAGAATTTTTAAAGTATTTTGGTTTAGAGAGTTTAAATCAAATGCCCAGCTTAGAAGATGTATTAAAAGACTTCGGAGATAAGGATGAATTATTAGAGGAGAATATTATAAAGGAAATTGAGAAGAAATAGTGCAGGGAAGATTTTTAATCTTACTGCACTATTATTATGCAAATATTTTTTCTATTCTATAGGTGATGCATCATTATCAAGAGAATTTTTTTCTTTATCATCATCTTTTTTTATAAAGTTTTTTATTGTATCCATTATTTGAGGAACTGAATCAATGATTCTATCATAAGAATTGTTTTGTTCCATAGGAAGAAGCCTTATTGAGTCACATTTAATCACTAAAAAGGCTACTGGTTTAACAGAGACTCCAGCTCCAGAACCTCCTCCAAAGGGATATTTTGCATTATCGCTATTTAGACAAGTGCTAAACTCACTTCCACCGGAAGCAAAACCAAAGGACACTTTAGAAATTGGAATTATCAAAGAGCCATCCTTTGATTCTACCGGGTCTCCTACTATAGTGTTAACATCTATCATGTTTTTGATGCTTTCCATGGTGCTCTTCATTAAATTTTCAATTGGATGATTTTCCATTATAATACCTCCCTAGCTATATATTATTAATTTTTGTTACACAGTTATTTGAATCTTTATTTGCACTATGTATGCCCTTAAATATAATAATGAACATATAGATAATTTTGACTAAATTTATATAAATTATACTGTTTACTTTTGCATCAATTATTTTTTTATTAAATTCAGGATAAAGATTTAATTTCATATCTTTTACTTTAAAACAGGAGTAGGTGTAATATTGTACATAAGAATATATATTGTATATTATGCCATATAGTATGCCTGTAAGTGCAGCATCATCTACACCATAGGTTAATTCTATGGACATATTTATACTAGGTTTCAAGGTATTGTTTTTTAAATTTTGAAGTATATATTTTATTTGCTTAAATGTAAATTTTCTTATATTTAAGCTTTTTTTTGTACTTTTTTTTGCTTTATTAACTGTATCCCTTTGCCTTTTTGTTAGATCTTTGGGAGTAAATTTATAAGTCTTCCATAATATTTTAATGATAAGTTCATCCATGTTATACATAAAATAAATTTTAATAGGAAAGGGAATTATAAAGATAAGAAATAAAATTAATAAAATAATTAACCAGTTAATCATAACCTATCCTCCATGTAACATTTAAATATTATAACCATGACAGGAAATAGTATACAAAAGCCTATGAAAATAATTCTATGAGTAATAAATAAATATAGGTAAAAAATAATTAAAGTAGAAAGAGACTAACTATATGAAGTCAAGTAAAAGTTA
>ENA-UOOE01000279-UOOE01000279.1-fermentation-metagenome-genome-assembly--contig:-NODE-279-length-53754-cov-4.509674_pt1 | contig 53754 bp, 50 predicted proteins | sample MGYA00245776_ERZ724021 | MGnify/ENA primary metagenome ERZ724021 (study PRJEB28704, sample SAMN03018321) | fermentation metagenome | biome: anthropogenic terrestrial biome; feature: soil; material... | reverse complement strand
GACGATGTACAAAATGTCTGGCATAACTGGGATAACTCCGATACTGAAGAGGCGGAGTGACTTCCACAAAAACCGTTTTTTCCCGCGGAAACGAGAGCCAGCATCTGCGGAACCGAAAAAGCGGCTTTTTCTTTTCTTCTGGCAGGACTGCTTTCCACAGGACAGGAGAAATTTTCCGGATATTTTGCTTTGTCCGAAGCAGAATAATGCTGATATCTGAATTTATTGATGCGGAGGCGGAAATATGGCAAAATTAAATGACCTTTGCATGAATTGTATGTCCGACCTTCATGGAAAAGACGTGTGCCCGGTCTGTGGTTTTCAAAAAGCAAAGCCGCAGAAAAAGGAAGCACTCCCCTATGGGACAATGCTTCAGAACCGATATCTAATTGGCCGGGCAAAAAAACTCAATGGGGAAGGCATAACCTATATTGGCATGGATACAGCCCTTAACATTCCCGCCGAAATCCATGAATATTTTCCAATGTCACTTTCCGAAAGGGCGGAAGACGGAAAGGCTGTCCATGTGCTTGGGGGGAGCGAGGCTACCTTTCAGGAGAACAAAGTTTCTTTTTTGAACTATTCCCGCGCACTTGCCCATATGCGTGAGCTTTCGGCGATTGTTTTGATTTACGATATATTCGAGGAGAACAACGTTGCCTATACCGTTTCGGAATGGGATGACAGCATTTCCCTCCGCTATTTTGTCAAGCGCAGCGGAGGCAATATTGGCTGGAATGCTGCACGCCAGCTCTTTATGCCTGTACTTTCCGCACTGAGTATGCTTCACGCTGATGGCATCAGCCACTTTGGCATCTCGCCTGATACGCTGAAAATCATGAAGAACGGGAAGATGAAGCTCGGCAGCTTTTCCATTGCCGCAGTGCGCCAGATGGATACTGACCTTCCGCCGGACCTTGTGCCAGGATGTGCCGCAGTGGAACAATATATCATGGGGGATACCCTGACAGAGGCAACAGATGTCTACGGCTTTGCGGCGAGCATGTTTTTTGCCCTGACCGGCATACTTCCACCGGCAGCACCCCGCCGCCGCAATGATGCCCGCCTGATGATTCCCAATTCCATCATGCGGGGCCTTCCGCCATATGTGGTTTCTTCACTTGCCAATGCCCTTCAGGTTTCTCCGGAAAAACGCACGCCAACATTTGAGCGTCTGCGCACCGAACTTTCCGCAGCACCGGCAATTACGGCGGCAATCGAGGCAAGCCAGAAATTTAGCAGTGTCCATTCTGCACAGCCGGACAGTGAGAAAAAACCGGCAGGCAAAAAGAAAGAAACACCGGGTTTTGTCTGGGTACTTTCCTCCTGCCTTGTTATGCTGGCGGTTTTTACAGTAATCGGATATTTTTGGCTAAACTGGTTCGGGAATGACTCACAGCCTTCCGATGCTCATGTTGCTTCATCTTCCATGGTTTCTTCCGAGGACTCTTCGAGTACTGTGTCTATGGTTCAGTCGGAGTCGGACGCGGATAAGATTACGGTCCCCAATCTGGTGGGACAGAAATATGACGACTTAAAAGCTGCAGCAGCTTCTGGGACCGGCCAGCAGTATCAGCTCCTGCTTTCCAAACCTCAGTTCAGCGATACAATCCCGGAAGGATTTGTTGCTTCCCAGGATCCAAAGCCTGGTTCCAAGATAGCGCAAGGTTCGGCAATTGTCATTGTGGTAAGTCAGGGCCCGGCAGTCCGCACGTTGCCCGCAGTGGAAGGTCTTACTCTTTCTCAGGCTTCAGCCGCAGTAACATCTGCCGGCTTTGTCCCGACAAAAATTGAGCAATACAGCTCTGTACCGAAAGGCACGGTTATTGGTTATAAGAATGTGAAGGCTGGAAGTCAGATGGCTTATGGATCTTCCGTCGTGCTCATTGTAAGCCTTGGCCCATCTGCCTCTTCCTGATTATTTGGACGTTGGACTGTATTTTAAAAATTCTCAAATCAGATGTTCCTGCTCCGGGGCTTTGCCCCGGATTTTTATTGACAAATCCGGGAAAACAGAGTATCTTTATAAAGAGTTGATTCAACAGGAAAAAGCTTTAAACTAATAAAGCAACAGGCTGCGGTAACCTGTAGGAGAAGGCAGTCAGGAAGGTGGAAACATGAGAAAAATGAAAAGGATGGCAGCGCTGTTCCTGTCAGCAGTGGCTGCTTTTTCCTGCTCAGCATGTTCTGGCGGCAGTTCGGGGGCAGTGTCCGGAACTGCTGCCAGCGGAAAAATGGCACGGATTGATGTCGTGCAGCTTGTAGAGCATGAGGCGCTGGACGCGGATTATCAAGGCTTTGTAGCCGGGTTAAAGGCAGCTGGATATGAACAGGGGAAAAACCTTAAAATTGATTTTGAAAATGCACAGGGCGAACAGGCAAACTGTATAACAATTGCAAATAAGTTTGTAGCGGACAGGCCTGACCTTATTCTTGCTATTGCAACAACGGCGGCTCAGGTCTGTGCCAATTCGACAAAACAGATTCCAATCCTTGTGACGGCTGTTACCGACCCGGCTACTGCAAAGCTTGTTCAGTCAAATGAAAAACCGGGCGGGAATGTTTCGGGAACATCTGACCTTACGCCAGTAAAGGAGCAGATTGACTTGATTCGCCAGATTGTTCCCTCGGTTAAAACGGTCGGCCTGCTTTACAATTCCAGCGAAGCAAACTCAAAGTTTCAAATTGAGCTTGCAAAGAAGGAATGCAGTGCGCAGGGCCTTAAATATCTCGAGAAGACTGTTTCCAGTACGAATGAAATCCAGCAGGTAGCACAGTCCCTTGTCGGCAGGGTGGAGGCTGTTTATATCCCGACGGACAATATGCTTGCATCCGGCATGGCAACAGTGGCGCAGGTACTGAACGGCGCCAAAATCCCGATTGTTACGGGTGAAGCTGGAATGGTCAAAAAAGGCGGCATTGCTACATATGGCATCAATTACTATAAGCTTGGCCAGCAAACCGCTGCAATGGCTGTGAAGATTCTGAAAGGGGAGGCAAAGCCGGCGAATATGCCGATTGAGTATCAGAAGGATATGGATGTTGCAGTCAATCAGGATGTTGCCAAGCAGCTTGGCATTACCCTCCCGCAGTCGCTCCTCAGCAAGGCTTCTTCGGCTTCGTCGGCCGGTTAAATAAAGGGTTGCGTTCCGGCCGACAGCACTTTTAGATTCGGAGGAGAAAAGTCATGTCATTTTTGCTTTCCATACCAGGGGCCATAGCTCAGGGAATTCTCTGGAGCATTATGACGCTGGGCGTTTATCTTACTTTCCGCCTGTTAAATTTTGCCGATATGACGGTAGACGGAAGTTTTGCTACAGGCGGTGCCATTGCGGCCGTCGCCATTATACGGGGGATTGATCCATTGCTTGCCCTTTTGCTTGCGCTCCTTGTGGGTGCTGTATGTGGTGCGGCAACCGGTTTTCTGAATACTGAACTGGGGATTCCAGCGCTGCTTTCCGGAATTTTAACGGAAATTGCGCTGTATTCTGTCAATATCCATATTTTAGGCGGCCCAAATGTATCACTCCTGAATGTAGGAACGGTTTTTACACGTGTTACGTCTGCGCTCGGATGCAGTGCAACCGTCGCAAATGTGCTGATTGGCCTTATCTGCACAGCAGTTGCAGTAGTAGTAATGTATTGGTTTTTCGGCACCGAGATCGGCTGTGCCATCCGTGCTACCGGAAACAATGAATACATGGTGCGTGCTTTTGGCGTCAATACAAAGTCTATGACGATGATTGGCCTGATTCTCAGCAATGCGTTTGTGGCATTCTCTGGCGGCCTTGTTGCGGAAAGCCAGGGCTATGCTGATGTAGGCATGGGCATTGGCACAATCGTAATTGGCCTTGCGTCGCTGATTATTGGTGAAGTCCTATTTGGATCGCGCTTTAATTTTGCCTACAAACTGTGTTCTGTGGTGGTTGGCTCAGTTATCTACCGTATTATCATTGCGGCAGTATTGTATTTTGGCCTGCCCGCCAGCGACCTGAAACTGCTCACGGCAATTATCGTTGCAATCGCACTTGCTGTCCCGACGCTGATGAAGCGGATTCCGGGTAAGGCAACCGTGTTGGATGAGCAGAAAACTCCAGTGTCAAAGTAGGGAGGAAGAACAAAAATGCTGACAATTCAACATGTTTACAAAACTTTTAATCAGGGGACAGTCAATGAAAAAAAGGTAATCAGCAACTTGAACCTGCATCTTGCGCCGGGAGATTTTGCTACAATAATCGGCGGCAACGGTGCGGGAAAATCAACGATGCTCAACCTCATTGCCGGTGTTTTCCCGTGTGATAACGTTGCCGGAAGCTCAATCCTTCTGGATGGCGTCAATGTAACCAGACAGCCGGAATATAAGCGTGCGCAGTTGCTGGGCCGCGTTTTTCAGGATCCGATGATGGGAACTGCCGCTGATATGGAAATCCAGGAAAATCTTGCAATGGCATACCGTAGGGGAAAAAGAAGAAGCCTCCGTTGGGGAATTACAAAACAGGAAAAAAGGATTTTCCACGAAAAGCTGAAAACTCTTGGGCTTGGACTTGAAACCTGTATGACCATGAAAGTTGGCCTTCTTTCCGGTGGCCAACGTCAGGCACTGACTTTGCTGATGGCTACCTTAAAACAGCCAAAGCTGCTTCTTCTGGATGAACATACTGCGGCGCTTGATCCTAAAACGGCTCAGAACATTTTAAGCCTCACAGATGAAATTGTTACGCGGGAATCTCTTACAGCGCTTATGGTTACGCACAATATGCGTGATGCAATCCGTTATGGCAACCGCTTGATTATGATGAACGAAGGTAAAATTATCTTAGATATTTCAGGCGAGGACAAGAAGCGCCTCAGCGTGGAGGATTTGCTTGAGAAGTTCGGCTCAGCCAGCGGTTCAGAGCTCGTGAACGACCGTATGCTGCTGAACTAAAATCTTTAATGCTTTTGGTTGCCGGAAGAAGTTTTATCAATTAAAATATGAGAAAAGCTCCGCTCTTCTGTAAAAAGAGAGCGGAGCTTTTAAACTTTTAAGTTTTATCAGTCACTGCTGAAAGGAAGAAGCGCAAGATGACGGGCACGCTTAATGGCGATAGTAAGTTCGCGCTGATGATGTGCGCAAGTACCAGTTACACGGCGGGGCAGAATCTTTGCCCGTTCAGAAATGAAACGGCGTAACTTTGCAACATCCTTATAGTCAATGGTATCAACTTTATCAACGCAGAAGCTGCAAACTTTTTTGTGGCCCTTGCGTCCACCACCTCTGTGCTCAGGACGCTCAGAGCGGTTTCCTCTATTATATTCAGCCATGAAACATATTCTCCTTTCTACCTGTCGGTCGAAAAATTAAAACGGCAGATCATCGTCGGATGGAATTTCCTGGAAATCTTTCGTATCACCGCTTGTGTAGGCGGGAGCTGGCTGCTGTTCCGCTTTCTGCTCCGGCTGAATGCTTTTGCTCTCAGTTTTTGCAGGGGAAGCAGAACTTTCACTGCTGGAACTACTGCGTTTCGGCTCGGCAAAATGAGCATTATCGGCAACAATTTCAAAAGCCTTACGCTTATTTCCTTCCCGATCGGTGTAGGTGCGGGTTTGAATGGAGCCCTGCACAGCCATCAACTGGCCTTTGCGGAAATACTTGCAGATGAATTCTGCCGTGCTGCGCCAGGCGACGATATCAATAAAATCGGTCTGGCGTTCCGTCCCGGCTTTTGCATAGGAGCGGTCACACGCGAGAGTGAAACTCGTCACGGAAATACCGTTTGGAGTCTGACGCAGTTCAGGGTCTGCTGTAAGGCGGCCCATCAGAACGGCAACATTCAGCATCTCACGTCACGCTTCCTTTTGTGGTTCCGTTTCCGGTTTTGCTTCCGGTTTTTCCTCAGTCTTAGTCTCAGCCTTCTGCTCAGGCTTTGTTTCCGGTTTTGCTTCAGGTTTTGTTTCCGGTTTTACTTCAGGCTTTGGAGCTTCAACTTTTTTAGGCTTTTCCGGCTTCTGTGCGCTTACAATCAGGGAACGGAGAACACCGTCTGTGATATTGTAGACACGATCCAGCTCAGCCGTAAAAGCAGGAGAACTTGTAAAGCTGATTAGGGTATAATAGCCTTCCTCTTCCTTGTTGATTGGATAGGCAAGCCTGCGCTTACCCCACTCATCAACATTTTCGATTGTGCCGTTTGCATTAATCAGATCCTTGAACTTCTGGATTGCAGCGGCAATGCCATCGTCGCCGAGCTTTGTAGAAAGGATAAATACGGTTTCATAATACTTCTTGGTTTCCGGCATTTTTTTGCACCTCCTTTTGGACTTTAAGGCCCCCGTAACAGGCGGGAGCAAGGGTGGCAGCCACTTTGGGCTAACCTTGTCTATTATAACAGCCGCGGTGCATTTCGTCAATACGGGATTCTGCGGCTTTTGATGCTACAACGTTTTACAAAGCTTTTTTAGATAGGCGCGGAATTCCTTCCCAATTTCAGGATGCTGAAGGGCAACTTCAACCTGTGCTTTCATGATGCCGAGCTTGTTGCCCATATCATAACGCTTTCCAACGAAATCAACAGCAATCATTCCATTCCGGCGGGCAAGAGTTTTCATGGCGTCGGTAAGCTGGATTTCACCGCCTGCACCCGGAGCGGTGCGATCCAGAATGTCAAAAATGCCAGGAGGGAGAATGCAGCGCCCCAAGACGGAATAAAGCGAGAGAATCTTGTCCGGAGTAGGCTTTTCCACCATATCGGTGCAGCGGAAGTAATTATCATGCAGAGGCTCAACTTTGAGGGAACTGTATTTGGTAATTGCCTCCGGTGTCACTTTCTTAACTCCGACAACACCAAGGCCGTACTCATTATATGCCCGCATGAGCTGGCCGCAGACGGGATCGTCACTGATAATGACGTCGTCACCATACAGGACAGCAAACGGTTCATTCCCAACGAACGACCGGGCACATCCAACTGCATGTCCAAGGCCGCGCGTTTCTTTCTGGCGGACAAAATAAATATTGGCTTTATGGGCAATGCCAATGATCTCGTTAAGGATTTTTTGCTTTTCAGGCCCACCACTGCGGAGCCTTGCTTCCAGTTCTGGCACCCGGTCGAAGTGGTCCTCAATCAGCCCTTTGCCGCGGTTTGTGATGATGAGGATGTCTGTAATGCCAGACTGGACTGCTTCCTCCACAATATACTGGATTGCAGGTTTATCTACAATGGGAAGCATTTCTTTCGGCATCGATTTTGTCGCAGGAAGAACACGCGTCCCAAGGCCTGCTGCCGGAATAACCGCTTTTGTAATTTTCATTCTATAATACAGCTCCTATCTGAATCAGCTTTAATTTTTTAATTTAGAATGATAAAGCAAAAAAGTAAATCATTATCAGGCAGAATATCAGGCCAACAGCAAGGGAAGTATTGATGCCGCCTTCCCGTTGAAGATGGACGGCAAACTCCGCGGGACTAGATTTTTCACTGTGGATCCGCTGCACTTCGGAAAGGCAGTGCTTAAAATAAATTTTATTTCCAATCAAGCCACAGACAATCATGAGAACAATATTTGCAATAAAGAAAAGCGGTGGAAGGGCAGCAACCCACTGCTGCCAGGCGGGTAAAGCCTGAATTGCCTTTAGCAGGGCACTTTTCTGTTCTGCTGTAATGCTTGAGCTGTAATTATTCTGCGTAATACCGGCAAGACTATAAAGATTTTCGTACAGGGGCATAATAAAATACTTCATCAGGAAAAGATAGGCAAACAACATTGCCCCTTGGAGGGCTGTAATGAAAGCCCCAACTTTATAAAGCTTGCGGAACAGCATCCAGATGCCCTGAAAGAAAAATGCCGAAAAATTAAAACGGTTCCTCCTAAAATGGCTCTGATTTGCAAAGGCCGGGATATAATACTGCGTATTTTCTTGAACGTATTTTGCCACATCTCCGGCAGGAATCCCACCGATAGGTTCGTTCGGATCCACACCACCCAGTGGATCCATCGGAAAGTGGAATGGCCCCTGCTGGCCAGGATAACCATAATTTGGCGGCATATTTCCGCCCTGCGGGGGAATATTGGGACCACTGGGCCGGCGCCAGGCAGCCTGACCTGGCTCAGAGCCTTGGCCCGGAAAGGATGTATTCTGCTGCTGGGCATTTTCTGAGAAAGGCAGACCGCAGTGGGCACAGAAGAAGGCGTCCTTTGAATTCGGGGCACCGCAGCGTGGGCAGCGCTTTATGTCTTTACTCTCTTCATCGGAAGGCTTTGGCTGCGGAGCCTTCCAGGTAAAGTTGCCATGGCGATCGGTGTAAATACATTTTCCTTCGCGCACGTAGCAACTGCGGTGATAAGGGGCACCGCATTCCGGGCAGACAACAATGTCATCCTCCGCAGTAAAGGCCTTGCCGCAGACAGGACATTTTAATCCAATGTAATTCATGATTGGGAGCCTCCTGTTGATCTCTTCTTCCATTGTAGCGAAAATGCAGGAAAACTGCAATGTTTTACCGTCGAAGTTTTCATTCCATTCATATTTTTTCTGTATGATGCCCAAAAGATGCTTTGACTTTACCGGCGGAATATCATATAATATTTCAATAAGATTAAACTGAACCGAAGGATGGATTTTATGCTGCAATATGAGGAACTGAAGCAGTCGCTTGAGGGGATGAAGCCGGAGCTGGATGATCTTGCAGATGCGCTGAACCTTTCCGCAATGCGGAAAGAAATTCAGGAACTGGACCAGAAGGCGACAGCCCCGGATTTTTGGGACAATATGGAAAAATCACAGAAAATCCTACAGCGCTCAAGTTCCCTGAAAGATAAGATGGAAAAGTACGAAAAGCTGAAAAGCAACTATGAAGATTTGATGGCTCTTATTGAGCTTGCAGACGAAGAAGATGATGTCTCTCTTCTCCCTCAGGCGAGACAGGAACTGGATGTTTTCCGTAAGGGCCTGGAAGATCAGCGGCTTATGACACTGCTTACCGGAGAATATGATGCGAAAAATGCCATCCTTACGTTCCATGCCGGTGCAGGCGGCACAGAAGCACAGGACTGGACCATGATGCTTTACCGCATGTACTGCCGCTGGGGTGAACGCCACGGCTTTAAGGTTAAGACGCTTGATTCTCTTGAAGGCGAGGAAGCGGGGCTGAAGAGCGCCAGTATCTTGCTTGAAGGGGAAAATGCCTACGGCTTTATGAAAAGCGAAGCCGGTGTCCACCGGCTTGTCCGTATTTCTCCGTTTGACGCTTCCGGCCGCCGCCATACGTCATTTGCATCCCTTGAAGTTATGCCGGAAATCGACGATACCATAAAGGTCGATATCAGGCCGGAAGATATTAAGATGGATGTTTTCCGTTCCAGCGGCGCGGGCGGCCAAAAGGTCAATAAGACTTCTTCTGCTGTCCGCCTGACTCATATCCCAACCGGCATTGTTGTATCCTGTCAGGTAGAGCGGAGCCAGTACCAGAACCGCGATGTCGCCATGAAGATGCTGAAATCAAAGCTGATGGAAATTAAGGAGCGCGAGCATCTAGAAAAGATAGAAGATATCAAGGGTGTGCAGAAGGAAATTGCTTGGGGCAGCCAAATCCGCTCGTATGTCTTTATGCCCTATACCCTAGTCAAGGATCACCGTACCGGTTATGAGGATACCAATATTGAATCGGTTATGGACGGCAACTTGGATGGCTTTATTAACGCATATCTCAAGTTTCAGACACAGCCGAAAGATGCTGTTAAAAAGTCTGGAGAATAATTTTTAACATATCAAAAAGCCGGAAGCTATTATTGAAAGCTTTCGGCTTTTTATATTCTTGCTAAGATGAATTAGGATGTTCCGGTTTTTCTGTCTTCAGTGCTTCCACTAGACTCAGAAGTAAGCGGTATATTTTCTTCCCTGCGGTATGGATAGACCGGGGAGCGCTTCTGAAATGCAAGGATTGCCTTATTCTGAATAATACCGCTGCGAATATCGGTGGCATGCTCCAGAACCGGATTTTTCCGTTGCTCTACAAAATCGGGCAGGTAGGGAAGAAGAGAGGAAGAAATTTCCCACGATGCGCTGTCCCAGAGAAGGGAAGGAGTATGGTCAACCGAATAATACAGAATATTTCCAATCCGGATAAAGGGATTGGAAAAGCTTGTTGGATGCGCAAACTGGAATCCCATCCCATCATCACAGCTCACGTCAACAACAAGGCATTCCTTCTTGAATTTCATAAGGTCGGAGTGACGGATAAAAACGACGGGGCTGTTTGGGTCTTGCAGGATACAGTTTACCAGAATATCCGTCCCGGCCAGCAGGTTAATCAGCGGAACCGTGTCCCCATTGTCGGCTGTCGCTGTCAGAAGGCCCTCCTCATCCTGGCAGACCTGTTTGTACTGTATCCCTGGGATACGGTCACTGACAAGGAAAGTCGGGCGGTGTGTATAGACTGTGATGTCATGGATGCCGTGACTTTGCAGTGACAATACAGCCCCGCGTCCCACAGAACCGAAGCTCAGCACGGTCGCACGGAGCGGCTGGCCAAAGTTCCCGTCTATCCCGCGAAGCTGAAGCGCATGCTGCACACCACAGTAGCCTGCCATTTCATTGTTTTTCTGGAAAATATGGATTCTACCGCGTTTCCCGTTGTAATACATGTTTTCCCAACATATCAGTGTCATCTTTTTATCAATTGCAATCTGGGTGATCTCACTTTGCTGGACACTGTGAATCCATCCCCAGACGATTGCACCTTCCTGCATTTTCTCAAAGTCTTTCTGTACGGGCTTGGGAATGATGACAGCTTCCTGCCTGTGGAGGAGAACCCCGCGCTCTTCCGGATCATTTCCCGTTAGTTCGGCAATCTGCCGATCGCTGATGCCAAAAGGGATACCATAGCCTTTTTCAAAATACAGGTGTTTCCGTACTGTAGAGGGAATCCTTGCAAGGTGCTTTGGATGAATTGCCACCCTTTTTTCATTTTCTTTTCTGGACGTTCCAATTACTGCGACGTTCATTGTTTCTGGTTCTCCTTTCGATACAAAATCTGGCTTCACTGTTCCCCCCAAAAAGCAATTTACAACTTTATATAAAGTTGCAGGTTGTCTGTCTCTGCATACTCCAATAAAGCACGCAGATTTCCTGGCCCTGCCTGTATAGGGATACTTTTTTTGAATTAAATACTAATATTTTACAGACAACTTATTAATAAATATAAAGTTGTCTCTTTTATTATACGCGAATCATTCTTAAAAGTCAACTTTTTCTAAAAATGTATAGATAAAACAAAAAAAAGCCCCACAGAAGCAATTCTGTGGGACTGTTTCGGTGCGTCATCACTCAACGTTGTTAAGAAAAGAATGAAAACGCTTTACAACATTTTCGTCACCGACGATTAAGACTCTGTCACCTTGGGTAAATTCGTAATACGGGCCAGGCGATATGATAATCTTTTTATCCTGAATAACTCCAATGATGGTTGCGCCGGTGTTGTGCCATATTTCAAGTTCTCCAATGCTGCGGCCAATCACATGCGAGTTGCGGGGCAGTGCAACTTCAACCGGCGTAATCAGGTCGGAACGCTTAAATTTGTACAGGTCAATGATTTGCTTGACCATAGAAGTGATTTCCATATCAATGGAATTTCTCTTTTCAATGGAGTGGGAGAGTTTGCCCCGCAGTTTTTCGGCTGTTTCGTCGTCCTTAAAATTTTTCAGGAACTGGATTGCGTTTTCCTTTGAAGAGATAACAATACCGCTGCCAAGGGCAATCTGGACGACCTTTTTGTCAGCCAGGATTGAAACAGCCCTGCGGATTGTTTCCGGAGAGACGTTGTATTCTGTGGAAAGCACAGACCTGCCTTTTAGCCGTTCCCCTTCCGCAATATCGCCGGATGCAATTCTTGCGGAAAGGTCTACTGCAATTTTCAGGTATCGCGGGATTGTAATTTGCTCTGCCTTCATGATTTTTTCTCCTTGCGTGGCAAGACGAAAGATTTAGCTGAGAAAGGAGCTGGACGCTTTTTTATGCGGCAGCATCCGGTCCTTTCAAAGCATAACGATTATATCATCTTTTTTGGCCTGCATCAACCGAAAAAGGCCGCACGGATACTGTGCAAAACGGCAAGTATGTTGGTAGCCGCAGGAAAAAGACTTACCTCCGAAGCATAGAATATCCAGGAAAAAGGCAGAGAAAATGTAACAGGGCAACTTTGCCACAGGCGCAATGAGGGATTCTATTTTCCAGCAGAGGCAAAGCTGCAAAATATTGGCCGGACGAAAGAGAGCTGCAAAAAAATGATAATTCTTATTATCCTTGCGCTGTCGGCATTCCTTGCGTGGGTATGCAGCAAAGCGGCGGGTGATTCCGATCGGAGGTCAGGAAGAAAATAAGCAGTCCGAAAAAGGTTCAAATTTCTTTTACTGTCCCGGCACAGTTTCGGAACGAAAGCATTTTTCCTTCCAGGTTGGTAAGGCCGCCTTCACTGTCTGCCAGAAGCATCCCGTTTGACGGGATACCGAACCCTTTAGTCCCTGGGCCAAGCAGACGCAGGGCAGTTTTTAGCTCTTTCCAGTTTTCATTTTCTGCATGGGTATCAAAAACAGTGGGGATAAATCCAAGGCAGTCAAAAAGGCTCGCTGTTGTATCATCCTCCGCATTATCCCAATGAACCCAGTGCGAACCCATCATGATGCTTCCGGCAGAAAGGCCGAAAAAGACCTTTCCGTTTTCAAACAAATTCCGCAGAACACGGTCTATCCCGTAAAAACGCAGCCATTTCATCCCGTCTTCAACTTCACCGCCGGAAAGAAAAACAGCATCGGAGGCCTTCAGCATCTGCTCTGCCGCTTCAGCGTCGTGAGTTTTCCCTGCAAGCGGTACAAGCTTCACTTCGCCGGCACCGGCTTTTCTCAATAGAGATTCCATATTATGAAAGAAAGACTGGTCATCGCCGCTTGCTGTGCCAACATAAGCAATGTTTGGGTGCCTTTTTTTACAGGCGTCCAGCGCCCGCCTCAGGCAGTGGTCCAGAATATCCGGATTGGATGGCCAACCGCCGGCAACGCAATAAGCAAAATGTTTTTCACTCATACAAACAGCTCCTTTTGGCTGAATTTATAATTTGCAAAAGTCCTGCGGTATTTAAAAGATGGACCTGGAAAAATGTCGGAAACCGTTTGCACGGTATATTTTCCTGGCCCATACAGCTTTTTCATTTCTTCATGTGCCTGCGCGGCAGCTTCCTTTGGCTTTTCCGCTTTCAGGAGCAGCTCACAAACGCCCGGAGCACTTTGTTTCAGGCTGTAATCCCGTAAACCGGGAATTTGAGAAAGGCAGTCATCCACGGCTTTTGTTGTAACGAGGCTTCCGTCTGTCCGGAAGGTAACATTTGCCGTCCGACCTTCCACAGCATCTGCGACCATGCCAAGGCTGTGCCCGCAGGGGCAACTTCCCCGGTGCAGGTGCACCAGATCGCCTGTGTCGAAGCGGACAATGGAATTCCAGGGGTTCCCGAATGTTGTCACTAAGATTCGCCCGAGATAAGGCCCTCCGTGCTGCCTTTTCAGCGGCTGAAAATCAATGCGGCAGGATGCCGTATTCTGATGGAGCAGCCCGTCTTCACATTGTTCCAGCACAAAGCCGGTTTCTGTGCTGCCAAAAGAGCTGACGAATGCAGCGGAGGGGAAAACTCTCCGAATAGCTGCAAGATGAATTTTCGATGCGAACTCATAAGTAAAGATAATCACATCGGGCTGGTAAAGCACTTTGCCGTTGTCCAATGCCCAGAATGCAAGCCGGGCCAGAAGGGAAGGATTTGCTTCCAGCACAGCGGGCTGAAAATCGGCAAGTTCCCGCGCCATGCGCTTATAATGCCGTGGCTGCCACTGGAGCATACTGGTCTTTTCATTTAGATAGAGTGTCTGCCCGATGGTTCGATGCCCCATCGGGAGGTCTTCTTCACAGCTGATTCCGACATTCTGTGCTCCGGCAAGCTCTGCTTTTCGTACCGGGTAAGGAAGGGCGGCTGTGTGGGAATTCAGCTTCCAGGATTCAGCTTCTGAGCGGCTCCACCAGCTCGCATCCCAAATATTAACCACTTTTTCCTCGGTTGTCCCACTTGTGAATGTATATTCAATTTTCCCGGAAGCGAGAGCTTCAGCAGTGCTGCGGCCATCCGGTACCAACCCGTCCGGGAATGCTTTCCTCATCATCTGCTTTGTCAGTTCCGGCATTGCTGCGTACCTTTCGTTCACCGCCGCCTCTGGGCCGGGGTCCAACCGGTTCCAGTCCCGGTAAGCCGGGGCTGTGTGAAGTGCTGTTTCCAGTGCGATGCGGGAGTTTTCTTCGTAACTGTCCGGGTAATTAAATTGTTCCGCTAAGTTCAAAATTTTCTCTCCTTAAAATTGCCGGTATCCTGTTTTTTAGGCGGATAATCGGTTATTATTCTACTTTTATCATACTCCCGTGCCTAAGGAAATTCAAGCGCGTGGAAGCCCGCAAAAATCGTCCGCTTTCTACTTTTTCCCAAAACGGCTTTTGAGTTTTTAGCCGCCAGCTCATTCAGCAGTAGCTGAAGTTTTCACGAAGATATTGGAGGAAACACCGGGTGCATTGCGGCAGCAGCTTTTGATCCCGGTACAGGGCTACAATCTCCGTTGTCAGGCCGGCGTCATCAACTGTGCGTGTTTCCAGGTGCGGCGTATTTTCCAAAGAGAGTGCAGAAGCCGGAAGAATGCCAACACCTAACCCATTTTCTGCAAGGGCCAGTGTCATCTGGGCGTCATCGTTTAAACAGAAAACCCGCAGCACACAGCCTGCAACTTCAAACCGGTTTCGCAGGACATTTTCCCAGCGACGGTAAAGAATCAGCGGCTTTTTTGCCAGAGCGGGGAGAGAGATTTCCCTGCCGGGGGAATCTGAAAAAAAGGCCGTATTGCCGACAGCTAACATTTTTTCGCGCCTCAGAGGGAGGCTCTTTAGCCCCGGTGCAGAAAACGGCGTGCGTACGATTGCAGCATCAAGCTGGCCGTACTGCATCTGGTCAATTAACTGGTAGGTGTTCGCGCTGGAAAGATCATAGCGCACGGCCGGGTAACGCTTTGCGAAGCCTTTCATCCATTTGAAAAGGGCAGTGGTGCGCACAGAAGAAACAATGCCAAACCGCAAAGTTCCCACCATACCCTGGCGGTAATCAGCCATATCGTTGGCAGCAGCGTCACAGAGGCCAAGAATCATTCGGGCCTGCCGGTTAAACATCCGCCCGGCTTCCGTAAGGCGCAGCCGACGCCCGTTCCGCTCGAAAAGCTGGCAGCCAAGCTCTGATTCCAGTGCGTGAAGCTGTGCCGTCAGCGGTGGCTGAGTCATGTTAAGGCGTTTCGCTGCACCAGTCACTGTGCCTTCTTCAACGATTGCTGTAAAATAGCGGAGCTGCCGGATTTCCATTATTCTCATCCCACTAAAACAATATGATTTTACTATTATTATATCATGAAAAAGATATTTTTCATATTAATCGTTTTGTGTTATGATAACACAGTATTAAGGAAACTGTCTGCTTCACATGGCTTTCCGGTAGGAACAGATAAGGCATTTGCAGATAGAGGAAAAGTTTGCTTTTACTGTCCGTCAGCTTTCTGGGAAGCAGCCGGAAAAAGGGGAAAACCATTTTGAAAGAAATACGCGTTTATCTGAAAAAGTATAAAAAAGAAAGCATCCTTGCACCGCTTTTCAAGATGCTGGAAGCGCTGTTTAACCTGTTTGTGCCGGTTATCATGGCCTCTGTCATCAACACCGGCATAGGAAACCGCGAAACAGGCTATATCCTGCGTTCCTGCGGCCTGCTGGCTGTACTTGCGCTGATTAGCCTTGGATGCAGTGTCGTTGCTCAATACTATGCTGCGCGGGCAGCCGTGGGGTGTGCGACAGGGATGCGGCATGACCTGTTCCACCATATCCAGTCCCTTGACTTCGCTGCAATGGATCAGACTGGTGCCAGTACGCTTATAACGCGCATGACCAGTGATGTGAATCAGGTTCAGAACGGTGTTAATTTGTTCCTGCGGCTTTTCCTGCGAAGTCCGTTTATCGTTTTGGGCTCGGTTGTCATGGCTTTTACCATCAATATAAAAGCCGCAGTGATTTTTGTAATTGCGGTCCCAATTCTTGCAGCTATTGTGTTTGGCATCATGTTCTGGACAATGCCGCTTTACAAAAAGGTTCAGAGCCGACTGGATACGGTCCTCGGAATTACACGGGAAAATCTTTCCGGTGTGCGCGTTATTCGTGCATTTAATAAGCAGCAGGCGGAAGTAAAACAGTTTGAAGAAGCCAACAGCCGCCTGACCGACACACAGTTGCATGTAGGAAATATCTCCGCACTGATGAACCCGCTGACCTATCTTGTTGTCAATCTTGCTGTTATTGCAGTCCTGAATACGGGTGCTGTTCAAATCAATGCCGGAAGCCTGCTCGCTGGAGACGTAATTGCCCTGATTAGTTATATGGCACAGATTCTGATCGAGCTTGTAAAGCTTGCCAATCTGATTATACAGATTTCCAGGGCTATAGCATGTTCCGACCGTGTGCAGGCCGTGCTGGACTTGAAACCAGGCATGCGGTTCCCGGAAGGCCCGGCAGTCAACGTCCCGGCAAAATGTGGAGCAGCCGTGTGCTTTGACCATGTGTGTTTAAAATATGCCGGTGCAGGAGCCGAAAGCCTGACCAACCTTTCTTTCTGCGCGAAGCGCGGACAGACGATTGGGGTTATCGGCGGAACAGGTAGCGGGAAGTCAAGCCTTGTTAATCTCATTCCCCGATTTTACGATGCTACGTCCGGGACAGTCTCCATTTTTGGCAGGCCGGTGCAGGAATGGCCCAAAAAAGCGCTGCGCAGAAGCATTGGCACCGTGATGCAGAAAGCGCAGCTTTTTTCCGGCACGGTTCGCTCCAACCTTCTTTGGGGAAACGAAGAGGCAACGGACCGGGACCTTTGGGATGCTCTGGAAACAGCGCAGGCCGCGGACTTTGTGCGCGCAAAACCAAAGGGCCTGGATGAACCGGTTGAGCAGGGTGGACGCAATTTTTCCGGTGGGCAGAAACAGCGCCTGACGATTGCGCGGGCATTGGTAAAAAGACCGGATATCCTTATTTTAGACGACAGCTCCAGCGCGCTGGACTTTGCAACCGACGCAGCGCTGCGCAGAGCGCTGGCAGCGCTGCCGGGCAGCATGACGGTCTTTATCGTTTCGCAGCGGGCTTCCAGTCTTCAGCATGCCGACCAGATCCTTGTGCTTGACGATGGCCAACTTGTAGGCTGCGGCAGCCATGCGGAACTGCTGAAAAGCTGTAAAGTCTACCGTGAAATTTATGAGAGTCAGTTCAAAAAAGGAGGCGAGTGCTGATGAGTTTGCCGAAGAAAAAACTGAGCCGCGAGGAAAGCCGTACAACGCTGCGGCGTGTGCTTAGCTGCATTGCACCCTATCGCCTGTTTGTGGTTCTCAGTGTGCTGTGTGCTGCCGTCAGTACCGCAGCGCGGCTCTATGTTCCAGTTCTGACAGGCAATGCCATCGACTTTATGCTGAGTGCGGGAAAAGTAAATTTCCCTCGCGTAGGCAGGTGCGCTGTCTTGATTGGAATTGCTACGCTTGTTGCGCTTTTCTCCCAGTGGGCGCAGGCTGTCTGCAATAACCGGATAACCTACTGCGTTTCGCGTGACCTTCGTAATGCAGCCATCCGCAAATTCCAGACACTTCCGCTTTCCTACCTGGATGCGCATCCCTCCGGAGACCTTGTAAGCCGTGTGGTTGCAGATGTGGAAGCTTTTGCTGATGGGATGCTGATGAGTTTTACACAGCTTTTCACTGGTGTGCTGACCATTTTGGGAACGCTCATTTTCATGTTCCGTGTGAATGTTCCCATTACGCTTGTTGTTGTGCTCCTGACACCGCTGAGCATTTTTTCCGCCAGGTTTATTGCAGAACATACTTACCGCCATTTTAAGTGTCAGACCGAAGTGCGCGGGGAGCAGACCGCCATGGTTAATGAAATGATTGAAGGGCAGCGGGTTGTCCAGGCATTTGGTCATGAGGCGGACAGCCTGGCGGACTTTGACAAGGTTAACAGCCGACTGTGGGACGCCAGCCTGAAGGCTATTTTCTTTTCAAGCCTTGCCAATCCGTTTACCCGTTGTGTCAACAGCCTTGTGTATGCAAGTGTTGGCCTGACAGGGGCTCTCTACGCCATCCAGGGGGGCATTACGGTTGGGGAGCTCAGCGTTTTTCTCAATTATGCTACCCAGTATGCGAAGCCGTTTGATGAAATTTCCGGTGTTGTGACGGAGCTGCAAAATGCGCTTGCAAGCGCAGCCCGCGTTTTTCAGCTTTTGGATGAACCCGACCAGGTCCCGGAACCGGACAATGCAGAAATTTTGCGGAGCGACGGGCATGTCAGCCTGCAAAATGTCTCGTTCCGCTATGTGACGGAGCGTCCGCTGATAGAAAAGCTCAATCTGGATGTAAAACCGGGCCAAAGGATTGCCATTGTCGGCCCGACCGGCTGCGGGAAAACAACGCTTATCAACCTGCTGATGCGTTTTTATGATGTGGACGGGGGAAGCATCCAGGTTGCCGGGAAAGATATCCGCAGTGTCACCCGCGCTTCCCTGCGCGCAAGCTATGGCATGGTGCTTCAGGACACATGGCTGAAAGCGGGTACAGTTCGGGAAAACATTGCCTTCGGCCGTCCGGACGCCACCGGGAAAGAAATTATCGCTGCTGCAAAGGCTGCCCATGCGCACAGCTTTATCCAACGACTTCCGAAGGGCTATGATACTGTGATTGCAGAAGACGGCGGAAATATCAGCCAGGGCCAGAAGCAGCTCCTCTGCATTTCCCGTGTCATGCTTTGCCTGCCGCCCATGTTAATCCTGGATGAGGCAACCAGCTCCATTGACACACGGACCGAACTGGAAATCCAATCTGCATTTGTCCGCATGATGAAGGGGCGGACAAGCTTCATTGTGGCACACCGCCTTTCCACCATCCGTGAAGCGGACGCAATTCTCGTCATGAGGGATGGCCACATTGTTGAGCGAGGTACCCATGATTCGCTGATGAGGAAAAATGGATTTTATGCAAAGCTTTACAACAGTCAGTTTGAAGGGGTTAACATCTGAACACTGGAACAGGACCCGGTTCCTTCCGTGCAGGGGGAGCCGGGCGTTTTTTATCTATAGCCGAGAAAATGCAGGCAGTGCTTGCCGGATTGAGAAATTTTATGATATAATGGGCCTCATTGCAGAAAAAAGCACAGATGGCCGCCTGTCTAGCGACAATGGGCCTCTGAGCGTCGGAAAAGAGGAGAATAGCCAAATGAAAGCTACGATTGGCTGTCCAATGAAGCAGCTTCAGTGCGGCGGTTGCCCGCTGCTTGATGTGCCATATCCGGAACAACTTCGCCGGAAGCAGAAGACTATTGAAAGCCTGTTTGGCCGCTTCTGCCACCCGGAGCCGATTATCGGCATGGGAATGCCATTTCATTACCGTAATAAAGCGATTGCCACATTTTCATCGGCCCGCGGGAAGCTTGCCTGTGGAATTTATGCGGCGCATACCCACCATGTTGTTCCGGTAAAAGACTGCCTTCTTCAGGATTCCCGCATCAATGAAATCATTGGGGCAGCTCTTTTCTCCGCAGCAAAATGTCATTTGCCGGCTTATGATGAGGATCGGGGCACTGGCTTTCTGCGCCATATGGTTGTGCGGCGCGGTACTTCCACCGGTGAAATATCTGTTACAGTTGTTACACCATCCGAATATTTTCCCGCAAGCCGGAATTTTGTCCGCTCTCTGCTGGAAAAATGTCCGGACGTGACAACTGTTGTCCAGAATATCAATCCGTGCCACACCAGTGCTGTGCTTGGCACGGAAGAGAAAATCCTTTATGGGAGCGGCTTTATTCGGGACAGGCTCTGCGGAAATACCTTCTGCATTTCCCCGCGTGCCTTTTATCAGGTTAACCCGTCCCAGACAGAACGGCTTTACCAAACGGCGCTGGAATTTTCCGGCCTTACTGGGAAAGAGCAGGTAATCGACGCTTACTGCGGCATAGGGACCATTTCACTGGCAGCTGCAAAGTATGCCGGGGATGTTCTTGGGATGGAGATAAACGGAGACGCCGTGCGCGATGCCTGTTGGAATGCCCGCCTTAACGGCTGTGAAAATGTAGATTTTGTCCGGGGCGATGCGGGAAAACTCATGACGGAAATGGCAAAGGAAGGCGGAAAGGCAGATCTCGTTTTTCTGGATCCGCCGCGTGAAGGTGCCTCGAGGCAGTTCCTCGTTTCTCTGCTCCGCCTTGCACCGTCCCGCATTGTGTATATTTCCTGTGAGCCTTCCACGCTGGCGCGGGATTCGGCCTTACTAATAAAGGGCGGCTATGAAATCCGCCGTGTCCGCCCGGTGGATATGTTCCCGCATACCCAACACATTGAGACAGTCTGCTTGCTGGTACGCTGCCGGAAAAGACAGGATGGAAAGCTTTAATCAGCCGGATTGGCAGGGCGGGGGGAGGCTAATTGGTTCCCGCATATTTCGGATGCAGATAAATAGGTTTCGTGCCTGTTACCGTCCTATTACATTGTTGAAAGGAATATGGACTTCCTTTAGCCGATTGAGTATAATAAAATAATACAAACCGCTAGAAAAAATGTTGTTCATAATCAAATTTTTGGTTACAGCCTGCGCAGGTTTGTACCTTAATAACTTTTAGTCAGAAAGGACGCGGCTGCGTGACCTTTTCCAACTTAAAATTTATTTTTGCCTTTCTTCCGGCTTCCATTCTTCTCTATTACCTGGTCCCGAAACAGTATAAAAACGGTGTTCTTCTGCTTGAAAGCGCTTTGTTTTATGGCTTTGGTTCCTGGTGGCAGGCAGGTCTTCTTACAGCAGACATCTTCGTCAACTATATCCTTTCCGGCTTGTTTTCCGGCCGACTGACAGCCGGAAAAATCCGCAGGCTCTGGTTCTGGGCAGCGGTTTCCGGGAATGTGTTTCTTCTTGCATGGTTCAAGTGCCAGAGCACAATCCCCGTTGGCATCAGCTTTTATACCTTTCAGATGATTGCATATCAGGCTGATGTTTACCGGAACGATACGCCGCGGGAAACATCCCTGCTCCGCTTTGGAACATTTCTGTTTTTCTTCCCAAAGCTGCTGGAAGGCCCCATTACACGATACGGTGAAATTTCGGCGGAACTGAGAGCCCCAGTCTGCCGGGCGGAAAATCTGGAAGAAGGGTTCCGCACTTTTGCGCTCGGACTTGCGTACAAGGCCCTTCTGGCAGATAAACTTGCCGGACTTTGGAGGCAGCTTTCCATCATCGGTTATGATTCCATTTCAACGCCGCTTGCATGGCTTGGTATGGCGTCGTATTCCATGCAGCTTTATTTCGATTTTCAGGGTTACTCGCTGATGGCAATCGGGATTGGCTGCATGTTTGGTTTTCCATTACCGCAGAATTTTTGCTTTCCGTACTGTTCTACTTCCATTTCTGAATTTTACCGCCGGTGGCACATTACACTGGGGCGCTGGTTCCGCGATTATGTCTACATCCCGATGGGAGGAAGCCGGGCTGGAATGCCGCGTACCATTTTCAATCTTTTTGTTGTCTGGCTGCTCACCGGGCTCTGGCACGGAATCCGCTGGAACTTTGTGTTCTGGGGCCTTTCCCTGTTCCTGCTGATTGCCCTTGAAAAACTTTTCCTGAAAAAATATCTTGACCGCTGGCCTTTGCTTGGCCATCTTTATCTGCTCTTCTTTATACCGCTGACATGGATGCTCTTTGCCAACACAGATATGTCCGGCCTTGCTTCCTATTTTACAAGACTGTTTCCGGCTTTGTGCAGTTCTAACGGGAATGTTTATACTGCAGACTGGATAAGGTATGGCAGCCAGTATGTTCCGTATTTGCTTGCTGGCTGTGCATTCTTGGTCCCATGGCCGGAAGAATTTCTGCTTGACAAAAAGAAAAGGTATCGTGCCGTCACAGGCGTTATTCTCACGGCTTTCTTCTGGCTGAGCATTTACTCAATCCATAACAGTGCAAACAATCCATTTATGTATCTTCAGTTTTGAGGGGCTGAAAGATGAAAAAATTGATTGGAAAAATTCCCACGCTTTTTATTAATATATTGATTGCAGCCGCAGTCGGGATTGCAGCGTCAGCCTGCAGCTTTCCGGCTTTCCAGCTTCCTGTTTTCTCTTCGGCCCGGACATCCGTGCCGGAGTCAGGGGGGGAATCCCGCATTGTCTCTTCCGCCGCTGAATCAAGTCTGGCATCCCTGCCGGAGAGTCTCCCTTCGGAAAGCAGTGCGGAGCCGGAAAAGCAAAACTCCTCAGACGTGTCGTCATGTGAGGCAACCTCCGGCATGGTGGGAAAAGACTATTTTGATGATGCACTGTTTATTGGTGACAGCATCACGGAGGGCCTGATGAATTACGGTGGAATCAGCAATGCAAAATTTTTCTGCCGTGTTGGCCTCAGCATTTATCAACTGTTTGAAAACCCAAAGCAGGATGTAACTTCCGGTTTTACCCTCGAACGGACGCTCCAGGGCCGCCGTTTTGGGAAGATTTATATTTTGCTTGGAATCAATGAACTTGGCACTGCAAATACCGATTATTTTGTCCGGCATTATTCTAATGCAATCGCAAAGATTCAACAGTATGATCCGGATGCGGTCTATTTTGTTGAATCGATCCTGCCGGTGACAGAAAAGAAATCGGAGAGCGGTGAAGTTTTTACCAATGAAAATATCCGTGCGCGGAATAGGGGACTTCAGACGCTGGAGAATGGGAAAAATATTTTTTACCTTGACCTTTCCCCTGCCCTTGATGACGGCTCCGGAAATATGTGTGCCGATTATTCCGGCGACGGAGTTCATATTAAAGCAAAGTATGAAAAGCCGCTTGTCAATTATCTGAGAGTGTGTACGGCGGAAGCCCTGAAACGGGCCGAGAAGTATGGTTAGGTATAGTGATATGGTTCCGGCTCAAAGCGGGGGGATATTTATATGAATATCCCCCCGCTTTGAGCCTTACTGTGGAACAACTTGGAAATACTCTGCCTGAAAATAAGGCACTGTTTCTGATATTTATCTGTCTTACTAGTGTACTTCTCTTGGAGCAGAGGATGCGAAGTTATGCTATAATCTGTAAAGAAGGAAAAATGAAGGCGCCTGGTAGCGTTGTGCCGGCAGAAAAGAATTCCGGGTAGAAAATGGAATTTCCGGAACTTTGAAAGGGAGAAATAAGCTGGATGGAACTGGAACAAATGGACAATTTTTTTACAAAGCGGCTGGATATGTATGATGTGCATATGATGAATGACGTAGAAGGATGCCGGGAGGGTTACAAGCGCATGGCTGCATTGCTTCCGGAGAATACCAAAACTCTTCTGGATCTTGGCTGCGGCACAGGGCTTGAATTGGTTCCGATTTTTGTACGGTTTCCCCGCCTTGCTGTAACAGGGATTGATCTTTCCCTTGCCATGCTTGCAAGACTACAGGCAAAATTTCCCGGGAAAGACCTTACGCTTCTTTGCGGCAGTTACATTGGCCGTGATTTTGGCTCCCGGCAGTTTGATGCTGCGGTTTCCTTTGAAACCCTGCACCACCTTTCACATGAGGCAAAAGTCTCGGTTTATTCCGCTGTCAGGGAAGCGCTGAAGGAAGGCGGCATTTACCTTGAATGCGATTTTGCCGCTGCGTCACAGAAAGAAGAGGAGACATTTTATGCTGAAAATGAGCGGCTGCGGCGGGAACAGAATATCCCAAGAGGAGAAATATGCCACTTTGATACTCCATGTACTGCTGAACATGAGATTGCAATGCTGCGGAAGGCCGGTTTTCAGTCGGCCGAGAAGGTCTGGCAGCAGGGCAACACGGTACTGATTTCTGCGAGAAAATAGGTGTGATCCGCACTGCTCAGAGCGGCAGGGACGCTGCAACTCAGACCAATTTGAATGAAAGAGAAACCATTGCCGGGGAAGAATTTATGCGGATTCTCAGTAAACAATAAAGGATATTGGAAAAAACATGCAGCCGGGCGAAATGGAATCCCTCATATTCTGGAAAGGAAGCCAAAGCATATGCGGATTGCAGTTGTTACGGGAGCTTCCAGCGGGCTTGGAAGCGAGTTTATCCGCCAGATCAACCGAAAAGAAAGCCTCGGGGAAATCTGGGTGATTGCGCGCCGGAAGGAGCGCCTGCAGGCACTCCAGAAACAGGTGAGGACAAAGCTGCGTATTCTGCCCTTTGACTTGACCGACCGGAAATCATTCCGTGAAATTTCAGCGCTCCTTGCAGCCGAGAAGCCGTCGGTTGCAATTCTGGTTAATGCGGCCGGATTTGGAAAAATTGGAAGCTATCAGGACATTTCCCTTTGTGACTGCGATAATATGATTGACCTTAACTGCCGTGCGGCTGTTGACATGACACAGACGGTACTGCCATATATGCCGCGGGGCAGCCGGATTCTCCAGGTTTGCTCTACGGCAGCGTTCCAGCCCTTTCAGTACCTGAATGTCTATGCGGCCTCAAAATCATTTCTTTACCGGTACAGCCGTGCGCTCCGGGTAGAGCTTTTCTCAAGGGGGATTAAAGTTACGGCGGTCTGCCCATACTGGATTAAGGACACCGAGTTTATTGCCACGGCACAGAAGACAGGGGACAGCTCTTACATCCGCGGATTTCCGCTTGCATCACGTGAAAAGCATATCGTGGGCATGGCCCTGCGGGACAGCCGGATTGGCCTGCCCGTTTCCACACCTGGAATTGTCTGCACGCTGCACCGGATTGCAGCAAAATTTATTCCGGGAGAACTCATGATGGGCATTTGGGAACTGATCCGCCACCTGTAAAGATTTTCCGCGCGGCTTAAAACTAAAATTCCAGAAGCCCTGAAAAATCTTTCTGCACAGCCAAATACCTTGACAATACCTTGACAACTGCCAATTCAGAATATATGATAGGAGAGCACGTGCCGCTGGCTTTTTGACTTTCTTGCAATAAGGCAAAAAAACTGGCGGATGCCCTGTAAAATATATTCTGCACAAAACGGGAAGGCTTGACCGGGCGGGGAAGAAAACCGCTTAAGGCGGTTTCCTTTTTATCTGTTTTTGTTAAGTTTAAGAATGCTTTGTGTGCCTTTCAGCAATATCTTTAGGAGTTGACTTATGATTGCGGCTGTAAAAAAGAAAAAGGCATGGGTGGCTGCCGCTATTGCAGCAATCGCTGTGCTGGTCTTCTCCCTAGTCTTTTGGCACTGGCACAGTACGGCAGATCAGACTTATGAATCAACTACTTATGCAATGGGTACATATATACAACAGACGGTGACTGGGGCAAATGCGCAGGAGGCGGCAATATCAGCTTCCAAAAGCGTCTCGGATCTTGAAAACAAAATTTCCTGGAGGATTGAGGATTCCGATATAGCCCGTCTAAACCGGTCTGCCGGTTCAGGGAGCATTTCAGTTGATAAAAAAACGGCCGAGATTCTTAGCCTTGCACTCGATATAGCAAATCGTTCAAAAGGCTTTTACGATCCGACAGTCCAACCACTTTCCTCCCTCTGGAACTTTGATAAAGATGAAGAAATCGTACCTGCCAAAAACGAGATTGCAAAAGCTGTCGGCCTTGTCGGCTACAAGGGACTTTCTGTTGATTCGGCGGCCGAAACTGCAGCCCTTTCCAAGGTGGGAATGGGAATCGATCTAGGTGGAATTGGTAAAGGGGCTGCATGCAGCGTAGCAATTGACACTTACCGCGCTGCCGGTGTTTCAAGCGCCATTATTTCGGCCGGCGGAAGCAGCATTGGGCTTTTCGGGACGAAAGCGAATGGAACGCCGTGGTGTATTGCTGTGCGTGATCCGCAAACGCCGGACAGCAATGCCGGAACAATGGGTAACTTGTACCTTCCCTCCGGATATGTTTCCACATCCGGCATTTATGAAAAATATTTCCGCAAAAATGGAGTGCTTTATCACCATCTTCTTAATCCCCAGACGGGCTACCCGCAAAACAATGGCCTTGTTTCCGTTACAGTTGTAGCGGAGAATGGCCCGCTGAGCGATGGGCTTTCCACAGCATGCTTTGTGCTTGGGAGGGAAAAGAGTGCTGCGCTGCTTGAACACTACAATGCAGGGGCAATCTTTATTGATGAAAACAATCACGTTTATGTTACAAAAAAGCTCATCGGAAAGTTTAAAATCACCAATCAAAAATATTCTCTTGCATCAAGCTGATTTTTGAAAGCACAAAATTAAAATGAAAGAAAAGAAAGTCCTGTCTTCAGAGCTAAATATTTCTCCGCATACACAGCGCATTGCGTTTGTGGGAATTCTGACGGCGCTTGCGCTTGCACTTTCTGCTTTGGAACTGTTGATTCCAGCAATTCCAGTTTTGCCCCCCGGCGCAAAACTTGGCCTTTCTAATATTGTAACCATGTATGCGGCAGGGGCGGTTGGCCTTGGGCCAGCTCTTGCCATTGCTGTAGTGAAAGGCCTCTTTTCCGGCCTGATGCGTGGTTTTACTGCAATGATGATGAGCCTGGCGGGTGGTATGGCAAGCACATTTGTCATGTGGCTTCTTCTGAAAGTTAAGAAGAACCCGTTTGGCCTTGTTGGGCTGGGCGTAGGGGGTGCTTTAACGCATAATGCGGCACAGCTCCTTGTTGCTGCCGTACTGACAACGCCTGCCATTGTTTATTATATTCCGTGGCTGATAATTTTCGGGATTCTGACCGGAATTCTTACCGGTCTAGTGCTGAAAACGGTCATGCCTCTTTTGAATAAATTATCTTAGCAGAGTCTGGAGGAATAAAAATGGATAGTTCATTGCCGGTTTCTCCGTTCAAGACACATGGAGGTGTGGATATCCTCAGCAGGAAACACACTGCGGCCCAGGAATCTGCTGTGCTGCCCCCACCGGAGGAAGTTGTCCTGCCGATGCAGCAGCATGTTGGTGCCCCTTGTAAGCCGCTTGTCAAGACTGGAGACAGGGTGCTTATTGGTCAGAAAATCGCAGACAGCGACGCCTTTGTCAGTGCGCCGATCCATGCGAGCATTTCGGGGAAAGTCGCCGGAATTGTGAAAATTTCCCTTGCAGGTGGACAACTTGTTGATGCTGTCCGTATTGTTTCCGATGGGAAGATGGAAACTTCTCCGGACGTAAAGCCTCCGGAGATTAAAGACCTTCCGGGGTTCCTGGCGGCTGTACGGGCGTCCGGCCTTGTAGGCCTTGGCGGTGCCGGTTTTCCAACACATGTAAAGCTTGCTGTGCCGAAGGGCAAGTCCGTTGATACGCTGATTGTGAACGTGGCGGAATGTGAGCCATATATCACTTCGGACAACCGCTGTGCACTTGAGAACACTGCTCAGATTATGCACGGAATTTCTGCCGTGAAGAAATGGCTGGGTATTCACCGCGTCATGATTGCTGTCGAGAATAACAAACCGGATGTTATCGAAACGATGAAAAAAGCGGCGGCCGGCGATGCGGAAATCGGTGTTCTTACGCTTCATTCCCGCTATCCGCAGGGCGCCGAGAAAGTCCTCATCCAGTCATGCACAGGGCGCTGTGTCCCAATGGGCGGCCTGCCGGCGGATGTCGGCTGCATTGTGATGAACATTGCGTCAGCAGCAGCACTCGGTGAATATCTGGAAACTGGAATGCCGCTTGTCAAGCGCCGTGTCACAATTGACGGTTCTGCAATCAAGAACCCCCAAAATGTGATCGTCCCGGTTGGAACTTATATTAAGACGATTATTGACTTCTGCGGCGGATACCGGGAGAAGCCGAAGAAAATCTTGATGGGCGGTCCGATGATGGGCGTTTCCATTGCCAGTGATCAGCTCCCTGTTATTAAGCAGAACAATGGCATTATCTGCCTTGGCGAAGAGGAAGCGCATAAAATGGAGCCGACTGCATGTATCCGCTGCGGCCGCTGCGTGCGTGTGTGCCCGATGCATCTGATGCCAACAATGCTTGAAAAGTTCGCCATGGCAAAGCGCGTGGATGATTTGCAGGAATACAATGTCATGGACTGCATGGAGTGCGGTAGCTGTGCCTACGGTTGCCCTGCGGGAAGGCCGCTTGTTCAGGCAATTCGCCTTGGCAAGGCTTTGGTAAAAGCAAGGAGGAAAAAGTAATGGAAGAGAAAGACGAGAAGCTTGTTATTTCATCTTCGCCTCACATCCACTGCGAAACAACGACCCGGAGAATTATGTTGGACGTTATCATTTCACTGGTTCCGGCGCTTGTTGCTTCCGTAATTATCTTTGGGCCGCGGGTTCTGCTGATCGTTGCTGTAACGATTGCATCGTGCGTCCTGAGTGAATATTTCAGCCGCAAGGTGATGAAGCGCGAGAACACAATCGGTGACTTGAGTGCTGTTGTCACAGGTCTTCTGCTTGCATTTAACCTGCCGGTTTCTGTTCCGCCGCTTGTTGCGGCGTTTGGCGGCCTGATTGCCATTGTTGTAATCAAGCAGATGTTCGGAGGCATTGGCCAGAACTTTGTCAACCCTGCGCTTGCCGCCCGAATCATCCTGTTGAATTCTTTCCCAGCGTATATGACGTCTTGGACAAAACCGTACCTGTACTTACATCCGGCAGCAGCAACCGTAGCGTCTACTTCGGATGCCTTGGCGGGTGCAACCCCGCTTGCGCTGATTAAGCACGGCGCTGCTGCCAATCAGCTTCCAAGCCTTCTGAATATGTTCTTTGGAAACCGCGGCGGTTCACTTGGTGAGACCTGCACGCTGGCTTTGCTGATAGGCGGAATTTACCTGATTGCGCGCAAGGTTATCAGCCCGGTTATTCCGGCCTGCTTCCTTGGCACGGCAGCTCTGCTTTCACTTTGCATGGGCCGCAATGTTGCCTACGACCTGCTGTCCGGCGGCATGATGCTCGGTGCAATTTTTATGGCAACTGATTACACCACTTCGCCAATCACAACAAAAGGCAAAGTGATCTATGCGGTTGGCTGCGGTGTTATTACAATGTTAATCCGCAATTTTGGCAATCTGCCGGAAGGTGTCTCCTATGCCATTGTTCTAATGAATATTCTTACGCCGCTGATTGACTCCGGTACTCGTCCGGCAGCGTTTGGAAAGGAGCCTGCTAAGAAATGAAGGAAAGCACAAAAAAAGAAATTATTAAGCCGACCTTTGTTCTCTTTGCAATTTGTCTTGTTGTGACGGCACTGCTTGCACTGACCAATTCGGCCACAAAGAAGGCCATTGATGTACAGCAGGCGAAGGACGCCCAAACCTCCCGCCAAATGGCGCTTTCTGAGGCAAATTCGTTTGTAAAGTCCGACAAGGCGGCTGACTGTTATGTCGGCAAGAAAGATGGCAAGTCGGTTGGCTGGGTCTTTACAACAAAGACCACAAGCTACGGCGGTGACATTACCGTAATGACCGGAATCAATAACACCGGCAAGGTTTCCGGCGTTGTGCTTGTCAGCACGAGCGATACGCCGGGTCTCGGCCTGAATGCGCAGAAAGAGTCATTCAGGGCTCAGTATAAACAGCAAGTTCCGGAAAATGGTTTCACAGTTGTAAAAGGCGGCGGTGCCGGAAAAGGGCAGGTCAATGCTCTGACAGGCGCTACCATTACCAGTAAGGCTGTCACCAAAGCGGTAAATGAAGCCGTTACGGAATATCAAAAAGTAAAGGGGGGCGAATAATATGGCAAAGAAAAAAGGATTATGGAATGAATTTTCCAAAGGCATTGTAAAAGAAAATCCGGTTCTTCGCCTCGTGCTTGGCACCTGCTCTACGCTGGCTATCACAACAGCAGCAAGCAATGCGATCGGCATGGGCCTTGCAACGACTTTTGTCCTTGTTTGCTCCAACGCAGTTATTTCCATGCTCCGTAAAATCATTCCAGATAAAGTGCGTATTCCTTGCTATATTGTTGTAATTGCAGGATTCGTGACAATTGTACAGCTCCTGATTGAAGCATTCTCGCCTGCTCTGAAAACAGCCCTTGGCGTCTATCTGCCTTTGATTGTTGTGAACTGCATCATCTTTGGCCGTGCTGAAATGTTCGCAAGCAAAAACAAGGTGCTGCCTTCCATCCTCGATGGCCTTGGCATGGGTATTGGTTTTACCTGCACCTTGCTTTGCATGGGCATTATCCGTGAGCTGCTGGGCAATGGGACAGTATTTGGCATGCCGATTCTCTCAAACTTCATGCCGTCTATTGTTATTTTCCTGCTGCCGCCAGGAGGGTTCTTTGTGTTTGGGTTCCTGGTAGCCGTTGCAAACAAGCTTTCCGGAGAAGGCAAGGCACCTGAAGAAATTGGCTGTGCCGGTTTTCGTGGCTGTGCGGGCTGTGCGCTTTCTTCTGGCTGCTCTGTCCTTAAAAAGAAAGATGGGGGGACTGAGAAGAAATGAAACAGCTCCTGGCTATTTTCCTGGCTGCAATCCTCACGGAAAACTATATTCTTGAAAAATTTCTCGGCATCTGCCCGTTCCTTGGTGTCTCAAAAAACCGTAAAAATGCTATTGGCATGAGCGTTGCCGTAACGCTTGTCATGGTGATTTCTACCGCTGTTACCTGGCCGATTTATTATAATATTTTGGTGCCGAATGGCTTGGATTATCTTGAGACCATTGTTTTTATCCTTGTCATTGCAGTGCTGGTTCAACTGATAGAAACAACGCTGAAGAAATATATCCCATCCCTTTACAATGCGCTTGGTGTTTATCTGCCGCTTATTACAACAAACTGTGCAGTCCTTGGCGTTACAATGCTGGTTCTTGACAAGCATACGGCGAATCCAGCCAGCTTTGGTTATGGCCAGGCACTGGTGAATGCGTTTGGCGCAGGCATCGGCTTTTTGGTTGCCATGGTTATGTTCTCCGGCGTGCGTGAGCGCATTGAGATGAATGATGTGCCGAAGTTCTGGAAGGGGTTGCCAATCACATTGGTTGCGGCTTCGCTGACTGCCGTCTCGTTCCTCGGATTCCAGGGTCTCGTGACCGGCATGCTTGGTTATTAGGAGGCTAAACAATGAATGAGATCACATTTGCCATTGTTCTGGTGACCGGAATCGGCCTGCTTTCCGGAATTATTCTTTCTCTTGCATCTGTTTTTATGGCAGTGCCAAAAGATGAAAAAGAAGAAAAAGTCCGGGCGATGCTGCCTGGTGCAAACTGTGGTGCCTGCGGTTTTTCCGGCTGTGACGGCTATGCGCATGCCCTTGCTTCCGGTAAGGCAAAGCCGGGGCTGTGTACTGTTGGCGGTGCAAAAGTCGCAAATGACATTGCTGCTTACCTTGGGGCAGAAACTGTTAAGATGGTGCCGCATGTCTCTGTTGTGCATTGCCTTGGCAGCAATGACAACACAGTGGACCGCGCCGATTATGAAGGCATTGAGACCTGTGCGGCTGCTGCCCAGGTTGCCGGGAGTCCAACTCTTTGCCACTATGGTTGTATTGGGCTTGGGGATTGTGTCAAGGCATGCGCATACGATGCGCTCAGTGTCCGCAACGGTGTTGCCATGGTTGAACCGGAAAACTGTGTAGCATGCGGAAAATGTGTTGCTGCATGCCCGAAACATCTGCTTTCACTGGTTCCGGTTAAAAAGCAGGCGGTTGTCCTTTGCAGCAGCTGTGAAAAAGGCGCTGCCGTTATGAAAGTCTGCAAAGTTGGCTGCATTGGCTGTATGCGCTGTGAAAAGACCTGCAAATACGATGCAATCCATGTAACAGATTTTCTTGCCCATGTTGATTCAGAGAAATGCGTTGGCTGCGGTGAATGCGTTTCCGTTTGCCCGCGCCATATTATTGCCCTCAAAGGGTGACAGCTCGGTTGATACCGGTAAAGCCGGACGCTTTCTACCGCAGGATAGAGGGCATCCGGCTTTTTTCTGCTGTACCCTACGAAAGACTATACTTTGCCGGAATCTCCGGGTATTGGAGAAAACCAACAATGAAAAACACTTGATGTTGTATGCTAACAGAGGTATAATAAAAAAGAAGATATTTAAAAAATAACAATCTTTTATAACATGGGAGACAGGCGGTTTTTGCCAGCCTAGACTTAAGACTCCGGGAGGAATATCCTTATGATTTACCAGTATGAAAATGCGGCCAAGGGACTGAAACTTGAAGTCCTGGTTAAGGTGGCGCGGTATGCATTCGACGGGACCCTCCAGAAACATCTGCATAACATTCCTTATGAAGTTATTCCGGGCCCGCTGCCAACTTTCCGCTGCTGTGTTTATAAGGAACGCGAAATTATTCGGGAACGCCTGGTAGCAGCCTGTGGGCAGAGTCTGCCGAACCAGCCGGATGGGAGAATCATCGGTGTGTTGCCGGCGGCCTGTGAAGGCTGCCCGATCAGCCGTTTCCGTGTAACGGATAACTGCCAGCATTGCCTTGCCCATAAATGCAAGGAAGCCTGCCATTTTGATGCAATTACCATTACACCGAAAGGCGCCTATATTGACCCGCAGAAATGTAAAGAGTGCGGCCAATGTGCGGCAGCATGTCCGTATAATGCCATTTCCGATACGCTCCGTCCATGCGTCCGTTCCTGCCCTGTGAACGCAATAGGAAGAGATCAGTACAAGCGTTCAGTGATTGATTACAACCGCTGCATCAGTTGCGGTGCATGTGTTAATGCCTGCCCGTTTGGTGCAATTACAGACCGTTCCAGCCTTGTCGATGTAATTGAACTGCTGAGAAAACAAGTGCCCGCAACAGCGGTATTTGCGCCAGCTATTGAAGGCCAGTTTGGCGGTGCAACAGTCGGCATGATAAAAAAAGCCCTGAAGGCGCTCGGTTTCACTGACGCCGTTGAAGTTTCCCTTGGCGCAGATGCGACGGCTTCCCAGGAAGCTCATGAATTAGAAGGGGCCCTTGCAGAAGGCAGAAAAATGACAACATCCTGTTGTCCGGCTTTTGTAGAAATGATTGAGCGCCATTTTCCGAAACTTTCCGATAATATTTCCCATACGGCTTCTCCGATGGCTGCTGTCTCAAGGTATGTTCGCGCAAAGTATCCGGAGCGCAAAGTTGTGTTTTTTGGTCCCTGTATTGCTAAGAAAATGGAAATCATGAAAGTAAAAAATGATGCAGATTATGTCCTTACGTTTGAAGAACTTGCTGCAATGTTTTCTGCAAAAAGTATTGATGTCAATGCTCCAGCAGAAGAAGAGCAGGATGGGAGCCTCTGTGGCAAAAATTATGCGCAAAGTGGCGGAGTTGTCGGTTCAGTGGCTGAAGTTCTGAAAGAAGAAGGGTATGATAAACCTTGTAAAGCGATCCGCTGTAACGGTGCGAAAGAGTGCAAGCGCACTCTGATGATTATGAACGCCGGCAGACTTCCTGAAGACTTTGTGGAAGGCATGGCTTGTGAATGCGGCTGTATTGCCGGACCTGCAGGTGTTGCGTCTCTGCGTGATATCAAGAAAAACCGTGCGGCTCTGCTTGCAAAGGCTGACAAACGCACGATTACGCAAAATGTTCATGAGATTCATGACTTTTCAGATATTGATATGAACAATGGCCGATAAATAGATTCCTATAAAGGGGAGCGCATACAGATTTCTTAAAGTAACCTGTACGCGCTCCCCTTTTAAGTCTACATAAAAGATGCCAAACCTGAATGTTTTCAGAGCTCTCTCATCCAATATTTACGGTCAAGACTACGGTACTGTACTGCCTCGGCAACATGGCGCGGCTCTATTTCTGCGCTGTGGTCGAGGTCGGCAATGGTACGGCAGACTTTTAGTACACGGTCATAAGCACGTGCTGAAAGCCCGAAACGTTCAAACGCAGTTTTCAGCAGCGCAGTGCTTTTCTCGTTCAAAGGGCAGAATTCATGTAGCCTGTCCGGCGTAATGCGTGCGTTGCAAGTAATCCCCGTCCCCTGGAAGCGCCTGTTTTGAATTTCCCTTGCTGCATTTACCCGTGCACGGATTTCTGCGGAGCTTTCCGCTTTGTTTCCGGAAGCAAGATCATCAAATTCCACAGGTGGGACTTCAATATGGAGGTCCAGCCGGTCTAGAAGGGGGCCGGAAACGCGGGCCAGGTAACGGGAAACAGCCTGCGGGGTACAGGTGCAACGGTGTGTTGGATGCCCAAAATAACCGCACGGGCAGGGATTCATTGCTGCAACAAACATGACGGAACAAGGGTAGGAAACTGTACCGCCTGCGCGGGAAATGGTAACCCACCCGTTTTCAATCGGCTGGCGCAGCACCTCCATGGCAGGGCGCGAAAATTCAGGCAGTTCATCTAGAAACAGGACACCATTGTGTGCAAGCGAAATCTCGCCGGGGCGTGGAATACTTCCGCCTCCAGCCAGACCGGCAGGAGACACAGTATGATGCGGCGCACGGAATGGACGCCTGCGGATGAGGGAGACGCCGGGCGGGATTGTGCCGGCAATTGAATGGATTTTAGTTGTTTCAATCGTTTCTTCAAAAGTCATATCCGGCAGAATAGAAGGCAGGCGTCTCGCAAGCATGCTTTTGCCGGAACCGGGAGGGCCAATCAACAAAACATTGTGCCCGCCTGCCGCCGCTATCTCAAGTGCGCGCTTCGCTTCCGCCTGTCCCCGCACATCAGAAAAATCAGGCAGCAGAGTACCTTCATCCTGTTCTGCACGGTTTGGGATTGCCGGCTCTAGTGGTTCTGCGCCGGTCAGATGCTTAATAAGGCGGGAGACACTGCACACGGGGTAAACTTCAAGCCCTTCTACCACAGCGCCCTCTGCCGCATTTTCGCTTGGAACGTATAGTCTGCGGAACCCTTTCTCCTTTGCTGCGATTGCCATTGGCAGCACACCGCGCACTGGACGGACTTCTCCCGTCAGGGAAAGCTCACCGAGAAAAACACTGTCACTGAGGCAGCAGCTTAATTGGTGGCTTGCCTTCATCAGAGCAATCAGGAGGGGGAGGTCATAAATTGGCCCTTCTTTCCGTTTGTCCGCCGGGGCGAGATTTACCGTAATCCGGCTGACCGGAAATTCGTAGCCGCAGTTTTTCATTGCTGCCCGGACACGGTTTCGGGATTCCTTAACGGCTGTGTCCGGCAGGCCGACGACTTCAAAGGAAGGCAGCCCGGAGGAAAGGTCTGCTTCCACTTCCACGGGAAAAGCTTCCATTCCATAAAGTCCCATGCTGAAAACCTGAGAGACCATTTTATCTGTTCCTCCCTGGAAATATTCTAGAACTATTATACACTGGTTGTGGGAGCGGTTCAATCCGGGCCCTGCGCTTTTTGCACCACCGTGTTGACTTCGGGGCATGGTTAGGGTATTATGAACACAGATTGGGCGGGACTGGGGTGACATTTTCATGGACGAAAGAATGGCTTCCAACTTGGCAGAGTGCTCAGACGGGCAGCTGGCCGGGCGGGCAAAACAGGGCGATAGTGAAGCTTTTGCCGAGCTTACATCACGCTATCTTTCTATGATCCGTGCAAAAGTAATCCCGTTCCGTGCCGGAAGCATGGAGACGGAGGACCTGTGTCAGGAGGGCCTCCTTGGACTGCTCCGCGCAGCCCAAACTTACAACTCAAAAAATGGTGCATCATTTCGGACCTATGCGGGAGTCTGTGTGACAAACCGCGCCATTATGGCGTATCGATCTGCGATGGGGCATAAGCACGACCCAATGAGTGATTTTATTTCTCTCAGCAGTGAGGATGCACCGGAATTCCCTGCGGACGAAAGCTCTGCCAATCCGGAAACACTCCTTGACAATCGGGAAGATTTCCGCTCAATGTGCCGGTGGATTTCAAGCCTCCTTACGCCGTTGGAAGAGCGCGTGCTGAAACTGTATCTCGGCGGTTGCAGCTACCGTGAAATTGCAAAAAAAATGTCCGTAACCGAGAAGGCTGCGGACAACGCGCTTCAGCGCGCAAGGTTTAAGCTGAAGCATGCGGAACGTCCAAAATAAGAATGTTCAAAACGATTCTTCGCGGCGCTTCTTGCGGAGCTCGCGACGCTTTTCGCCAGCCGCCCATTCTGTTGTTTCCTCGTCTGTTTCGCAGATAAGGCGTGGCACAGGAGTTGGCTTGCCGTTTTCATCCAGTGCAACAAGAACGAGATAGGCTGTATTGACAAGCTTGCGGTCACCGTTCAGAGCTTCTACATAGCTGTCCACACGCACTTCCATGGAAGTGTGCCCTACGTAGGTTAACCTGCCATAAAGCACAACAACATTGCCGGCATAGACTGGCGCTTTAAACTGCAAGCTGTCGATTTCCGCAGTTGTGACATTACGGCGGCAGTGCCTGCGCGCAACGGCACCGGCAACAATGTCAATCCACGCCACAAGCTGTCCGCCGAACAGACGGTCCTGATCATTCAGGTGTGCTTTAAAAACTGGCTGCAACTGCTCGATCTTTGAGTCCGAAACATGCTTCGGCTGCATTTCTGCAGAAGAGTCTGCTGTTTTTGCCATATTATTCAATTCACGACCTTTTTTGATTTCTTTCACTATAGCTCTTGTACCTGAAAAGTTCAAGGCCCGCTTTTGCGGAGAGGAGGAATTCTTTGACTTCCAGCCACTGCTGCTGTGCGGTAATTGCCGCCGCAGGCTCATCCACACGCATGAATCTGAAAACATCCAAACAATTTATCCCTTTGCTTGGTGTGCCGGTGATTGCCCGTACCCTGTCTTCATTTGAAACGGCAGAGGAAATCAGCTCAGTTGTTGTTGTCTGCCGGCCGGAAGACCGGGAGCAGATGGGAATTGCCGTACACGGGTGCGGTGCAAAGAAGGTTGTTGCCATTGTTGCGGGTGGAAGCACGCGGCAACGTTCTGCCGCAGCAGGTGCTGCTGCGGTTCCGGCGGAGACAGAGTGGATTGCAGTGCATGACGGGGCCCGCCCGCTTATCCTTCCCAGTGAGATTGACAGGTGCGTTGCCGCTGCAAAAAAATATGGTGCTGCAGCCCTTGCCGTTCCGGTAAAAGATACCATTAAATTGACTGATGGCGACAGGTTTGTCGTTTCTACACCGCGCCGGGAACTGCTCTGGGCAGTTCAGACACCACAGGTGTTCCGCTTAAACAGCTACCGTGAAGCCATGTGCCGCGCGGAGGCGGAGGGGATGGATTACACGGACGACTGCCAGCTCCTAGAACGGGAAGGCATACGGGTGCGCCTTTGCCGTGGAAGCTATGAAAATATTAAGTTGACGACACCGGATGACCTGATTGCCGCTGAGGCAATCCTGCGCAGGAGGGAGGAATTTTCGTGAGAATCGGCCACGGGTACGACGTTCACCGTTTCGCAAAAGGACGCAGGCTGGTTTTGGGCGGGGTGGAAATCCCGTACTGCCTGGGACTTTTAGGGCACTCGGATGCCGACGTGCTTCTTCATGCGGTAATGGATGCGCTGCTTGGCGCAGCAGCGCTCGGAGATATCGGGACACTTTTCCCGGACACCAGTCCTGCCTACCTGAATGCGGACAGCGCAGGGCTTCTTGCAAAAGTCTGCCGCGTTCTTGCGGAGCATGGCTACCGGATTGGAAACATTGATGCAACCGTAATTACCCAGGAGCCAAAACTGCAACCCTATATTTTACAGATGCGCAAAAAAATTGCGGCAGTCTGCGGCATACCGGCCGGGAGCGTCAGCGTTAAGGCTACAACAGAAGAGGGTCTCGGTTTTACCGGCTCCGGCGAGGGCATTGCCGCCCATGCCGTATGTCTGGTTGAAGAAACCAGAAAATAGTCAAAAGGACTTCCCACAGCATACCCTGTTACTAAAACGGAGGGGGGATTGCTGTGAGCAGGCCCATAATTGTAGTCGGACCAATCACATATGCTATGAAGGGCAAGAATTTGCTTGCCCGGCACGGAATTAACTGCAGAGTGGAGCGGGTCAGCCTCAGCTCGGCTAAGAACGGATGCGGTTTTGGCATCTTTGTCCCTTACCGGACAGACGAAGCGGAGAGAATCCTGAGACAGGCAGGCATACCGGTTTCCGGCCGCTCGGAATGGGGGGCGTAACCGATGACGTATCTTGATAACGCCGCCACCACTTATCCAAAGCCACGTGAAGTGCAGCAGGCCATTGCGGAGGCATTCCGCCGCTTTGGTGCCAACCCGGGCCGCGCCGGCCATGCAATGGCCATGGCGTCTTCTGAAGAGATGTACCGCTGCCGGGTTGATGCAGCTGACTTTTTTCATGCACCTGGGCCGGAATGCGTCGCCTTTACCCTAAATTGCACCAATGCAATTAACTACGTTCTAAAAGGCCTGCTGAAGCCGGGCGACCATGCTGTCGTTTCATGTCTGGAACATAATGCTGTAATGCGTCCGCTCCATGCGCTTGCCAATACCGGTGTGACATGGACCGAAGTGCAGGTGACACCAGGCGACAATGATGCAACAGTTGCCTCTTTTCGGAGCGCCCTGCGTGAAAATACAAAACTTGTCATGTGCACCCATGCCTCAAATGTTTGGGGCATCCGCCTGCCAGTGGAACGCATTGCTGCACTTGCGCGCCAGTATGGCATCCCGACGGCTGTAGACTGTGCTCAGTCGGCTGGCCTGCTTCCGGTTGACATGGTGGACAGCGGGATCGACTATCTCTGTATTGCGGGCCATAAGGGACTTTACGGCCCCATGGGGACCGGAATGCTCATTACTCCGCATGGCGAAAAGCTCCCGACGCTTGTGGAAGGCGGAACAGGGACAGAATCGCTCCTGGAAGAGCAGCCGTCCGACATGCCGGAGCGGCTTGAAAGCGGAACCCAGAATATGCCCGGCATTGCCGGCCTGCATGCGGGTATCAAATTTGTACGCCGGATTGGCCGTGAACATATCTTTAACCAAGAGATGTTACTTCTGCGCAGCCTGTACCGCCAGCTTTCCGTAATGAAAAGCGTTATTCTTTATACCCCCATCCCAGACGCAAAATATTTTGCACCGGTTCTTTCTTTCAATGTCAAAGGAATGCAAAGCGAGGAAGTCGGCCGCGAACTGAGCAGTTACGGCATTGCCGTCAGGGCCGGACTCCATTGTGCACCTGCTGCCCACCGATTTATGGGAACACTGGAAACAGGCGCTGTGCGCGTTTGTCCGTCTGTATTCTCAACGCAGGCGGATATGGAAGCGCTTGTGTGGGCACTACGTCGGATTCTGATGAAAAAATCAGGAAGAAAGCATTGAATCCGGGAAAAGATATGGTAAAATAAAAAAGCAGAGCTGTACTTCAGACGGGAAGGAAAAGAGTATGGATAGAATCATAGCTGTATGGAATATGTTTCTCCAGCTTATCCGCCAGTTTCGACCGTCGGATGCGCTGGATATCCTGCTTGTCTCCTTTATCATCTACAGCGCAATCAAACTGATCCGGGAGACCCGTGCGGGCCAGCTCGTAAAGGGAATTATTATCCTTCTGATTATCTGGGGCATATCTTATCTCCTCCGAATGTATATGACGGAAACAATTCTTGCATATTTTTTCCAATATTCCCTGATTGTCCTTTTAATTGTTTTCCAGCCGGAAGTCCGCCGCGCGCTCGAACAACTTGGGCGCAGCGGAATCGGGAAAAAGGACTGGCTTATCGGTGGGTCGGACGAAGCGCTGCGCCGCCGTAAACGGGCAATCAATGCCGTTGTGGAGGCAGCAGCCCAGATGTCAAAGCAGAAAACCGGCGCACTAATGGTCTTTGAGCGTGAAACAAAACTTGGAGATATCATCGATACGGGAACGGTGATTGACGCGCTCCCGAGTCCGCCGATTATCTGTAATATTTTTTTCAATAAAGCGCCGCTTCACGACGGTGCCATGATTCTGCGCGACGGCATGGTTTATGCCGCCGGCTGCATTCTGCCCCTGACAAAAAGCGATAATGTTTCGCTTGAACTTGGCACACGCCACCGTGCCGCAATTGGCATGAGTGAAAATTCCGACGCTGTTGTTGTTGTCGTTTCGGAAGAAACAGGGCAGATTTCCGTTGTTGTAAACGGTGTCATTACGCGGAACTATACCCGTGAAACACTTCGCAGCGCCTTGGAGCAGTATCTGCTTGCTGATGGGAGAGAACAGGGTGAGAAAAAACAGGGACGGATTCCCTCAATCCGAAGGGGGAAGAAATCATGAAGTGGAAAAAAGCCCATATTAACTGGAGCCGGTTGCTCTATAACAATAAAATAGTTATGGCTTTTTCTGTCCTCTTGGCAGTTGTCCTTTGGGCGATTATGATGTCAAATGACACACAGGACCATCCGCGTGCCATTACGGGGGTTCCCGTACGTGTACAGATATCCGATTCATCTCAGGGCAGTGACCTTAAAATCTTTACGAAAATTGATTTTACTGCTACGGTTTATGTGAAGGGAAACAGCATGGTAGTCCCACAGCTCAAAGCTTCAGATTTTGAAGTAGTCGGCACGCTGCCAGCGAGCATTACTACAGCGGGAACCTATAATCTACAACTTCGGGCTCAGAGTACCGGACAGAATTTCAGCTCAAACCAATATACGGTTGAGTCAATTTATCCGCAGCAGATTCTCGTTCATGTAGACCGTATGAGGGAACGCACATTTAATATCCAAAGCAGTATTTCATACAAGAAGGGCTATGAATCCGATCCATCCTACTTTGTTGGCTCTCCTGCCCTCAGTTCGGATACGGTAACAATTTCCGGACCGGAGAGCCAGGTATACCAGGTCAACCGTGTTGTTTATGAATATACAGTCAATGATACCCTTCGGGAAACAAAGAAGTTTTCCGAAGACCTTGTATTGTACGATTCAAATGGCAACAAGATTGAAAAAGGGGATATGACCATAGACCCTGATAAAATAGATGTAACAATCCCGGTCCTTCCGCGCCAGACCGTTTCTCTGAAAACGGCATTTGCAAACAAGCCCTCCGGGATTTCTATGGATGCAAACCGGGTGCAGGTTCAGCCTTCCACCATTGAAATTGCCGGCCCTAAGGATATTCTGAGCGGTCTTAACGGCAGCATTAGCCTTAACCCGATTGATTTCTCGACAATAAGCCCAACGCACAATACATTTTCCGTAAATGTGAACCTTCCGTCTACCTGCAAAAACCTCAGCAATATGCCGACGGCACATGTGACGCTGAACCTTTCGGACTTGACGACGCGGCAGATTACAGCAACATCCTTTAATGTTGCGAACCTCAGCACTGACAAGAACGCGCAGGTGAGTACAACGGGCATCCCCGTCACGGTTGTAGGGCCGGAAGCGGAGGTCTCAAAGCTGACCGGTGCCAATATTACCGGTACGGTTGACCTTTCCGGAAAAGAAAACTTTACCGGCCAGACGGAAGCGCCGGTTACTTTTACAATTAGCAGCGCAACGTCCTGCTGGGTTTATGGAAGTTATATGGCAAATGTCAGTGTGACCGGTAAGAGTTGACAAAAAGTAGGAGGATTTAGTTATGTCTAAAATTGAAGAAGTCCGCGCAGAAATGATGAAGGCAATGAAAGATGGCGATAAAAAGCGCAAGGCTGTCCTTTCCCTTCTCCTTTCTGCCCTAAAGGCAAAATGGGTTGATAAGCATGCCGACCTGACTGTAGAAGAAGAAAATGATGTAATCCAAAAGGAAATTAAACAGACGACAGAAACAATGGAGACTGCCCCCAAAGACCGGACAGATATTATCGAAGAGAGCAGATTTGCCCTTTCGGTGCTATCAGAATTTGCACCGAAAGCACTTTCCAAGGAAGAAATTGAGACAATTCTCCGGAATACGCTGTCTCAGCTCGGAATCAGTAAGCCAGAGTCTAAAGACAGGGGCCGCATTATGAAAGCCTTCATGCCACAGGTGAAAGGCCGGGCTGATGGTGCCGCGGTCAGCCGTATGGTGGCAGACCTATGCAGTGGGAAATAAAAATCTTAGTTTAAGTGGGCAAGCCGAAAAAGGGCCTGCCCGCTTTGAAGGGCAAAGCATCAGAAATGGTGCTTTGCCCCTTTTTGTTGTTGGTGCATGAAGAAACAGTATCGCATATACTGAAAAGAGGATTTTATATTACAAAAAAGCGGGGAAAAAATATGCCATATTCTACACGTGAACTGCTTGCCCGGCTGATTATGTGTGAGGCAGGCGGGGAAGGTGATACAGGCATGTATGCCGTTGCATCGGTCATTGTGAACCGCACCAATATTCCTTATGGGGAGTTCTTCCGGGTTAGTGGCGGCGGGAATATCCGTGCCATTATAGAACAGGCCGGGCAGTTTACCTGTATGAAAGACTCAATCGGCGGTGTGTATAATCCTCAGAATGTCTACAATATGGATCCGCAGGAAATCCATTATCAGATTGCTGATTGGGCACTTTCCAACAATACGCTCGGTGCGGTCGCAAATTCACTTTTTTATTTTAACCCATACCAGCCGACATGTATTGAGTATTTTCCACCCGGTGGTGCAGGAAAGTACTACACACGTATCGGGCAGCACTGCTTTTATATTCCTACACAAAAATATGCCAAGACTTAAAGGAGGACTTTTTTCATGAATTTACAGATATCTGGCTCTGATGGATTTTCCCAGTCCCAGTCACGTATGGAACCTATGATTTCCGGTTATACGGCGGAGCAGCAAAAAGCATCTTCCGAGGTTCCTCCGGGAGTGCGTGTCCGGCAAACCCAGCCAAATGGTGCAGAGAGCCAGACACAGAGCAGAAATGACGTAATTACAGACCTCTCGCGGCCTCAGCCTATGACAACGGAGAGTTTGCAGTACCTGAACGGCTTTCTCCGTACCCAGATTGGCAGCCGCATTAAAGTGGAATTTCTTGTTGGCACAAACACATACTTGGAAAAATCAGGGAAACTTCTGGCGGTTGGCGCTAACTTTATTATTTTACAGGAAGCGATGTCGGATGACCTGATTGTATGTGACTTCTTTAACATTAAGTTCATCACTATCTATCGCTAATGTAGCGTGGACTTTCCCAAAAATCTGTGCTAAAATCAGGACATTGCAAAGGAGCCGGAAGAAAAGAATGAATTTTGATTCCAAGAATATGGGACTTTGCCGAAATGGCGAAACTGTTTATCTGACTTTTCCATCTTTCACGGATGTCCCTTTTGTACGCCATGCTTTTTCCACACGATTAGGCGGTATCAGCAAAAATGAGTTTTCCTCCATGAATCTTGCATTCGGGCGCGGGGACAGCGACGAAAATGTCCGTGAAAACTACAGGCGCTTCTGCCGTGCTGCTGGATTTGAAGTGAATTCCCTTGTTGCATCCGCCCAGGACCACCATACGGTAATCCGTAGAGTTGGGCGTGCACAGCGCGGCATCGGCATCTGGAAGCCACAGGATCAGGCAAGTGTCGATGGGATGATTACCAATGAGCCGGGGGTTACACTTGTAATTCGTACGGCCGATTGCGTTCCGATTTTTCTGCTGGATCCGGAAAAACGGGCCATTGGCCTTGTGCATGCCGGATGGCGCGGCACGGTAGGAGAAATTGGCGCAAAAGCCGTGGCGGCAATGGTGAAAGAGTTTGGAAGCCGCCCCTCTGATCTTCTCGCCGCTGTTGGACCGTCCATCGGCCCCTGTTGCTTTGAAGTCGACCGGCCGGTTCGTGACAGATTTGCCGGGTTGACAGAGCTTGGACCGGAAGCATTTATCCACAGTGATAAAAATGGGAAATATCATATTGACCTCTGGGAAACCAACCGGAGGATTCTGGAAAAGGCAGGCATTCGCCCGGAAAGGATTTCTATTGGCGGTGTCTGCACGAAATGCAATGCAGAATGGCTTTTTTCCCACCGGGCAACCGGCGGAAAAAGAGGCGGCCTTGCTGCGTTTCTGGAATTGAAAGAAGGTGCTGCGGAATGACCTCTGCTGTGCATTGCCTGCTGTGCCCGCGCAGGTGCGGTGCAGTCCGCACGGCGGAAACCGGCTTCGGCGGACGCTGCGGAATGGGGACGGACGCTGTTGTTGCCCGTGCTGCCCTTCATTTCTGGGAGGAACCGTGCATCAGCGGGACGCATGGCTCCGGTGCAGTGTTTTTCACTGGCTGTCCGCTTGGCTGTGTTTTCTGCCAGAATTATGAAATCAGCAAAGAGCGGAAAGTTGGGCGCCGGGTTACGCCCCATGAACTCTCTGATATTTTCTGTAGGCTTGAAGAACAGGGTGCCCATAATATCAACCTGGTGACACCTACTCACTTTGCCCCGGCAATCCTGGAAGCCCTTTCTATCCGGAAGCCTTCCGTGCCTGTTATCTGGAACTGCAGCGGCTATGAAAGCCCTGAAATGATAGCTAGGTTGGAAGGCTTCGTTGATATTTTTCTGCCGGATTTAAAATATGCAGAACCATCCCTTGCAGCAGAACTTTCAGATGCACCGGATTATCCGGAGAAAGCGGAAACTGCGGTCCTTGCTATGGCCCGGCAGACCGGCCCTGCCGTTTATAACGGCGATGGCATCCTTCAGAGCGGAACAATGGTGCGTCATCTGATTCTTCCTGGCCATACGCGCAATTCCATTTCTGTACTGAACTGGTTTGCCGCGAATCTTCCGAAAGGTGTGCCAGTCAGTATTATGGCACAGTATGTGCCCTGCGGGCGCGCAGAAGAGCACCCTCCGCTTGGACGAAGAATTACCGAGCGCGAATATAATAAAGTGCTCAGCCATCTTTTCAGGCTTGGCCTTGACGGCTATGTGCAGGAACGGGAATCCGCAGCTAAGAAGTATATTCCGCCGTTTGATCTTTCCGGTGTTTCTGTGGGGAAGCCCATGGAATGAACCAACCCGCTTCCCCATATATTGAATTCGGGAGGCGGGTGTTTTGCTGCTTGCACCATTTCGTCCAAAGCGTTTTCCGCTGCTGCTTTGCACCATTGCTGTTGTGGCGGCCGTTACAGCAGCAGCTTTCTGCAAAGCGAATAAGACAGTTCCGGTTGGAGCAGGGGTGTCCGCTGTGGAGGGAGAAATCAAACTTCCTGTCATCATGTATCACAGTATGCTGAAAGAACAGAAGCGTCAGGGAAAATATGTTATTTCACCGAATACGTTTGAAAGTGATCTTCAGTACCTGCATAGCCGTGGTTATAAAACAATCACGGTAGCGGAGCTTGTAAGCCACGTTTCCTATGGTACGCCTCTGCCGGCAAAACCGGTGATGCTGACATTCGATGACGGCTATTACAATAATTATTGCTATGCGTTTCCATTAGCCAAAAAATATAATGCAAAAATTGTCATTGCACCGATTGGCTATTATACGGATTTATATACCAAAGGCGATGCGGATCACGCGACTTATTCCCACCTGACTTGGCCGGAAATTTCAGAGATGATGTCGTCCGGCCTTGTGGAATTCCAGAACCACAGCTATAATCTCCATTCCCTTGGCGCGCGCCGGGGCGCTTCCAGAAAACGCGGGGAAAGCACTGACGCCTATGCCGCAATGCTGCAAAAGGACGTTGGACAGATGCAGACTGAAATGCGGGACAAGACAGGATATACCCCCCTTGCGTTTGTTTACCCATTCGGGGCATCCAGCAAAGAATCCGACCAGATCCTTAAGAAAATTGGATTTCGGGCGACGTTCCTCTGCACTGCAAAATTTAATATCATTACACGGGATCCGGAATGCCTTTATTCACTCGGACGTTTCCTGCGCCCGTCCGGGATTTCCAGTAGACAGTATTTTATAAAAATTGGCCTTGGCTAGCTTTTGTGACGGAAAATTATTTTCCCCAGCAAGTGGGTGAACACTGTCATTAGGCAGGTTGCAAGAAAAATAAGCGGCACAAGCGCGAACGCCATTGGGAAGGTAACCGGGCATACTTCAAATAGCCGTGGAAAAAGGAGGAGTGCCCCGGAAAAAACTGCCGACATTGCAATAAAAAGCACGGTATGGGCTGCCGTAAATGGGCGGCAAACCTTAAAAAGGACAAGAAGCTCTGTGTATCCGGTCAGCAACACGGCAAGTGTGGAAGCCTCAACGTTTGAGAAAACGAAAGCATTTGAGACTGCGGCAAGTGTTGCAACATTAACCGTTAGGGTTAAAGCACCGGGCAGTGACTTCTCCAGCACATTTTTAATGAAAGAACCATGGATACGGTTCCGGTTTGGTTCCAGTGCAAGGAAAAACGATGGAATGCCAATGGACACTGCATTGATAAGGGTAAACTGGATTGGCTGGAACGGATACTGGCGCCCAAGGCAGATAATAAGGATGGCAGCCAGAATGGAAAAGATTGCTTTTACAAGGAACAGTGTTGCGGAGCGCTGTAAATTATTGATGCAGCGCCGGCCTTCATTTACAATGCGCGGCATACAGGAAAAATCGGAATCCAGCAGCACCACATTGGAGACGTTGCGTGCCGCCTCACTGCCCGATGCCATTGCAATGCTGCAATCGCTTTCCTTGAGCGCAGGTACATCGTTTACACCGTCTCCGGTCATGGCAACAGTATGTCCCTTTTCCTTCAGGGCCTTTACCAGTTCCAGTTTCTGTTTTGGTGTCACACGGCCAAAGACCGTATACTTTTCTGCGGCGTCTCTGACAGCTTTTTCGTCAGGCAACGTAGTGGCGTCCACACATTGGTCCGCGCCTTTCAGGCCTGCCTTTTGCGCGATACTGGAGACGGTGGATGGGCTGTCTCCGGAGATTACTTTCAGATTGACTCCCTGCTTGTGAAAATAATCCAGCGTCTTAGCCGCATTCTTGCGGATTTTATCGGACAGCAGCACAAGGGCAGCAGGCTCAGCCTCTGTGGAAAGAAGAGTCCCATCTTCCGAAAATCCTTTTACCTTTGCAAGCAGCAGGACGCGTTTTCCGAGGTGTGAATATTTCTCAACTTGGGAGCGGATTTCATCCAGGCGCCCGCGCAGGATAAACTCACTTGCCCCAAGGACAAAACTTCCATTTTCTTTAAATGACGCACCGCTCCACTTCCGTGCTGAGGAAAATGCAACCTGTCTTTCACATTTCCAGGGCGGCGGGTTTGGAAATGCTTCCCGCACGGCATTCATGGTGGGAGAACTGTCATCAAGTGAAGAAGAAAGGGCTGCCAGAACCTTTTCTGTCTGAGCAAGGCTGGTGTTCCCAAGCGGAATGACTTCTTCCATTTGCATGGTTCCTTCCGTCAGCGTGCCGGTCTTATCAAGGCAGAGCGTATCGACACGGGCGAGCGTCTCAATCGCGCTGAGTTCCTGCACGAGTGCCCTATGTCTGGAAAGCCGCATCACGCCGACCGCAAATACCATGCTCGTTAGAAGGACAAGCCCTTCCGGAATCATGCCAATCATTGCTGCAACAGTACTGACAACGGCATGATGGTAGGAAATATGTGCGGAAAAATACTGCTTGCAGAAAAGCATTGCGCCAATGGGGATAATAGCGTAGGCGACTATATGGATAATGCGGTTTACCCATTTCATAATTTCGGAATTTGGCGCTTTGTAGTATTTTGCACTCTCCGTGATTTTTTCTGCATAGTTTTCCCGCCCGATGTGTTCCACACGTGCCCGGCACTTCCCGCTGACAAGATAACTGCCGCTGAGCAGGGTGTCACCACAGCGCTTGGCGATGGGATCGGATTCACCCGTCAGGAGGGACTCGTCCGTTTCACAGTTCCCGTTCAGGAGTATGCAATCCGCGGGAATTTGGCTGCCGGAAGCGAGGACAACCACGTCATCCAGCACAATTTTGCTGATGGGGATTTCAATTTCCGTTCCATTGCGCACGACGTGCGCTTTCGGCGATGTGATTAGGGACAGCCCGTCAATTGTTTTTTTGGCGCGGATTTCCTGAATGATTCCGATTGCTGTATTGCAGACTGTCACACCGAGAAACAGAAGATTCTTGTAGGAATGGACAGATGCAATCAACCCGGCCAGAATAAAGTTCAGGATATTAAAAAAGGTGACTATATTATCGCGTATAATCTGCGGAATGGATTTTGTCTTGATTTCACTTGTCCCATTCACTAGGCCTTGACGGATGCGCTGCTTTACTTCTATGCTGCTGAGGCCGTTTTGGGCATCCGGTATGGACCGTTCAAAATGGATTCGGATTTTTTTCTCCATTGTGCGTTCTCTCACCAGCCTATCATGCACTTTCATGCTGCATAAAAACATTTTACAGAGATTGCCTCTAATGCCTGACCAGGAAAAGCTAAAACTTACTCTATACTACTATATACGAAAAGTTCCGCGTAGAAAACCCTTTTCGACAGTCAATTCAAAATGCATTCATAATATTCAGCGAAATGCACAAATTATATGGATAGATTCTGCCACATTGAGTGGGTATTTATCTTGCTTCCAGTGGCCGATGTGATATAATTCACGTGATAGATTAGGGCAGGTCTCAAAACCTGTTTGACTTTCTCTAAAACTAGCCTGCTTGTTTCCACCAAAGAATTAGTTTGGGTTGTATTCCGGCTCTGCTTTGGAAAGGGGATGGAGCTTATCGTTCGCGCTGTTCAGTTACTGTTTTTAAATTTTTCAAAAAAGAAATTGTCTGCTGATGAAATTTGCCGCAGGGCTGTTTTAGCTTTTACCGTTTCACTTTTTCTCCCGTTTTATGTAGGAATTGCCGTGATGTCCTGTATTGCATTTTTGACGCTTTCGCGCAGCCGTGCCCGTGAGAAAGCCCTTTCTGCACCGTTTACAAAACTGGTTTTCGGCTTTTTAGCTGTTTCGTTTTTTGCATCGGCAGTTTATAACAATTATATAGGGATGCTTTATTCTCTGCTTGCCTATGCAGTAGTGGTTTGCGGCCTTTACCTGCGCAGTGTAATGACGCGTCCGCTGTTTCACCTTTCTCTGGACACAGCCTGTGTTGCAAGCCTTTGGTGTGCCGCAATAGCAGTTGTGCAGAAGGCGGTATATTTCAGCAAGGCGCCTAATTACCGTCCGGTATCCGTTTTCAGCAATGCAAACTATTATGGCATGATGATTGAATTCCTTGTTGTCATAGCCCTGTACCGTATTTTCACCAATCCGAAGCATAGAAATTTCTATCTTGCAGTGATTGGGGTAAATTTGATTGGGCTTTACCTTGCCGCCAGTTGCTCTGCCTGCATTGCGATGGTCTGTGCGGTTGCTATTTTCCTCTTTTACAGGGGCAGCAAAAAAATGATCCTGCTGTTCCTTGCGGCACTAGGGGCTGGTCTGGTTGTTATTGTATTTTTTCCAATGCTTCTCCCACGCAGTTCAACTGCGCTGGAAACAACAATCGCTCAGCGGGTTTCCATTTGGACTGCATCCCTGCATGCGTTCAAGCGTTCCGCTATTTTTGGCCGCGGACCATCCGCTTACCGCCTTATTTGGGAACAGTATGGCGGATTCAAGACTTACCATTGCCACAATCTGCTGCTTGATGCTTTGCTGAATTACGGCGTGGCAGGGACCATTGCCATATTCCTGTATGCAGCGGCACAGATTCGGGTGCTGATTCTGCGTTATCAGTACGGGATATGCCGCAGCATGGATGTCCTTGCAGCGGCTTTGCTGGTAGCCGTGCTGGTTCATGGCCTTTCGGATGTAACAATTTTCTGGGTACAGACGTCGGGCCTGTTTTTCCTGGTCGCCTCTTCTATGGGGATCGATTCCGCTTATGCGGATGAACGGGTGCGCCTGCCGCGGCCTGTCTCAGAACAGAATAGCGCTTCGGCCCGCCTGTCTGTATAAAACCGCCATACTAGTATAGTCTTGAAAGCTTTTTCCCTGCCTTTCTCCTGTATTGCTGAACGGATGGCCTGCAGGATTCAGCATATTTCGGAAACAGGCGGGGAATTTTATTTTGGAAACGGGGGATGAGAATGAGGAAAAATGGGAAAAAGGCAGATCTCAGTACAGCTGAAGCAAAAAGCATTGCAAAGTCCCTGACGGAATATTCTAAGATGGAGAAATACATCCTGCTTTCTCAGTTAAAAACACGGGAGAAAGGTCTCGATTTTGTTGATGTAGAGATGCTTTCTGAAAAATACCCAAGCAATGAGATTTCCCATGAGAAGCCGAAGCCATGGTATGATCAGTTGGCCTCGGCTTTTATCAATCCGTTTACCCTTGTGCTGCTGGTTATTGCCGTGGTTTCTTTTTTGACTTCCTATGTATTTGCGGCACCCGGCGAAAAAAGCCTGACTGCAGTAATTGTGATTGTAGTCATGGTGCTTATCAGTGGTGGGATGCGCTTTTTCCAGGAATTTCGTTCCAGCAAGGAAGCGGAAAGCCTTCGCTCTCTTGTGAAAACGACTTCAACAGTAATCCGCCGTGAAACCGGTAAAGAAGAAATCAATATGGCCGATATTCTTCCCGGTGATATCGTGCTCCTTTCGGCAGGGGATATGATTCCGGCAGATGTGCGGATTTTAAAGGCAAAAGACCTCTTTGTAAGTCAGTCGGCGCTTACCGGGGAGTCGGAAATGGTGGAAAAATTTGCCGATGCGGATCCGGGGGCCAGGGAAGAAAACCTGTTTGACCTTAAAAATATCTGCTTTATGGGGACAAACGTTGTCAGTGGTTCTGCAACGGCTGTTGTCCTTGCAACGGGTGACCGGACATATTTCGGCAATATGGCAAAGGCACTTTCCGGCCAGCGCGAGGCTACCAGTTTCGACCGCGGCGTCAATGCGGTCAGTTGGCTGTTGATTCGCTTTATGTGTGTAATGGTTCCGGTCGTTTTCCTACTGAACGGTTGCCTGAAGCACGATTGGGTACAGGCTCTACTTTTTGCCATTTCCGTTGCAATCGGTCTTACGCCGGAAATGCTTCCAATGATTGTTACAACGAATTTGGCAAAGGGCGCCGTGAGCATGGCACATAAGAAAACGGTTGTGAAGCGGCTCAATGCAATTCAGAATTTCGGTGCAATGGATGTGCTCTGTACGGACAAGACCGGGACGCTGACGCGTGATGAGATTGTCATTGAACGGCACATGAACGTAATGGGGGAAGAAGATCTGCATGTTCTGGAGTATGCTTATTTGAACAGTTATTTCCAGACTGGGCTGAAAAACCTGATTGACCTTGCGGTAATTGATAAGGCGGCCGAAAAGAGCATTACGTATTTAAACAATGAGTACCAGAAAGTGGATGAAATACCGTTTAATTTTACACGCCGCCGCATGAGCGTTGTCCTGAAGGATCGGAAAGGACAGACCAGGCTGATTACCAAGGGCGCCGTAGAAGAAATCCTTGCGATATGCTCTTCTTGTGAGTACGGTGGCCAGACTGTCCCACTTACCGGGGATATCCGCACGAAAGTGACCGGTATGGCCGGAGAGCTTAATGCGGATGGCATGCGTGTGATTGCTGTTGCAACCAAAGACAGCCCCTCCGCAGAAGGGGTGTTCAGTGTTAAGGATGAAAGCAATATGACGCTCGTCGGATATCTTGGCCTGTTGGATCCCCCGAAGAAATCAGCGGCTACAGCAATTGAATCCCTGCACCGCTATGGGGTGCAGGTGAAGGTGCTGACAGGGGACAATGAGCTTGTAACCAAAAAAATCTGCAATGAGGTCGGCCTGCCGTCTGAGCATATTCTTCTGGGTTCCGACCTTGAGAAGATGACGGATGACGAACTGAAAAAGCAGGTAGAAAGCGCAACTATTTTTGCTAAGCTTTCACCGCTGCAAAAAGCCCGCGTTGTTGGTGCACTGCAAAAGGATGGCCATACAGTTGGGTTTATGGGCGACGGCATTAACGACGCCCATGCGCTAAGCAAGGCGGATGTTGGAATTTCCGTTGATACAGCGGTGGATATTGCCAAGGAAAACGCTGATATTATTCTTCTCGAAAAAGACCTCAATGTTCTGGAACATGGTGTCGTGGAAGGCCGCAGAATTTTTGGAAATATTATTAAATATATTAAAATGACTGTCAGCTCAAATTTTGGGAATATGCTTTCCATGCTTGTTGCAAGCGCATTTCTTCCATTTCTGCCGATGATGCCGGTTCAGCTTTTGCTTCTGGATTTGCTGTATAATATTTCCCAAATCTCAATTCCATGGGACAATATGGACGAGGAATATCTGCAAGTTCCGCGCAAATGGGATGCTTCCGGAATCAAAAAATTCATGCTTTGTATCGGTCCGGTCAGCTCGGTCTTTGACATTGTGACTTTTTGGGTGATGTGGTCTGTATTTGGCTGCAATACGGCTGCCAACCCGGCGCTTGTTGGCCTGTTCAATGCCGGATGGTTTGTGGAGAGCCTGATTTCCCAGACTTTAATTATTCACCTGATCCGTACACCGAAAATCCCGTTTGTCCAAAGCCGTGCTGCAACACCCGTGGTCCTGCTTACGACTGTTATCATGATGGTCGGAATTTTAATTCCTTTTACACCACTTGGTATTTCGATTGGCTTCCGTTCGTTGCCTTCCAGCTATTTTGGATGGCTTGCGCTGATTGTATTCTGTTACATTGTCCTGCAACAGGTTGTGAAGACAATTTATATTAAAGTCAACCATTCTTGGCTGTGAATAGCTATAGAAAGCGCTTTTTTCAAAAGAAATTATGAAAATGCTTTCCCGCAGCATTTCTTTGAACTGAACCAGAAAAAACGGGCATTGACCAAAAGCCTCCCATTGTAGGATAATTAAACTATGATGGGAGGCAATTTTAATGAAAAGAATTGGACAAATATAAAAGCATTTGAGCCCAAAATTCTGGCAATGAGAGTAGCAGGAAAAACGAGACGTGAAATTGCAGATGAATTAGGATGAAACAAAATTCAAATAAAAGGCTAGATTAACCGGTACAACAAAAGGATAGTCCGCGAGGAAGCGGGAGCTCTGCCAAAGAGACGTGGACGTAAGCCTTCCGTCACATTGCAAGAATACAAATACGAAAACAAAGCGGTTAAGGATGGAAAATGAGTTGCTACGGGTTTTTCTTCACGCCGCTGGAAGGAAGTGAAAGTTGTCACAAAATATCCGATTCAAATCATGTGTAATTTCTTTAGAGTTTCATGAAGCGGCTGCTACGACTATGTAAAGCGCCGTGGATTGCTGCCGCGCAATACAGAACTCGCTGAACTCATAAATGAGTGTCAGAAAAACTGTGGTAAAACGTATGGTTACCGACGAGTTCAGATTTGGCTGGAACGTACGAGATCTCTACATTTTAATTCTAAAACAATTCTCCGCGTCATGAATAAATATGGCTTGCTCTCTAAAATACGTCGTCGTAAAAAGTACCAGAGAATGGGGCAGCAGATCCACAAATATGAAAACCTGTTGAATCGTAACTTTGTTGCCGACAGACCTAATCAAAAATGGGTAACGGACATCTCATACATACATACAGCCCAAGGTATCCTGTATCTGTCTATAATATGCGCTCTCTTTGACAACAGCATTGTTGCCTACAAAACCGGAACAGAACAGACAGTAAATCTCATCTTGAATACGATCAAACTCGCTATGGAAAAAGGAACAGCCACTGGGGAGTTGCATCTCCACAGTGACCAGGGGTTTCAATACACCTCACAAGCATATTTCAACCTAACCAGAGAGTACGGCATTACGCCCTCAATGTCAAGACGTGGTAACTGCTATGACAATGCACTTGCTGAAAATTTCTTCTCTATTTTAAAAACCGAGTGCATTTACAGACATAAACTGAACTCATTTAATGAGGCCAGACAACTCATCGACGAATATATAGATTTCTACAACAATGAGCGCATACAAACGAAAACGTGCCTGACGCCGCTTGAAAAACAGCGTCAGGCTGTGTAATCTTTCTGGACTATACCCCGAAGAACAGACAGTGAAAAAAGAGACCTCCTGTTGTAGAATA
>ENA-UOOE01000278-UOOE01000278.1-fermentation-metagenome-genome-assembly--contig:-NODE-278-length-53800-cov-9.371235_pt1 | contig 53800 bp, 71 predicted proteins | sample MGYA00245776_ERZ724021 | MGnify/ENA primary metagenome ERZ724021 (study PRJEB28704, sample SAMN03018321) | fermentation metagenome | biome: anthropogenic terrestrial biome; feature: soil; material... | reverse complement strand
GAAAATGTCTTTTCAAACGATTATATAGTGAAGGTGAAAAACCTATCTAAATTTGAAAGGATTTGTTGAAAGATTTTCGTTAACTGATGGGCAAAAAGAAGTAGCAGTAGAGACAGATTTGAGTAACAATCATGTTGTGGTGAGAGGTAAAGAAGGGCAACAAATATCTATTAACGCAACAACGATAAGCAAATATACAGAATCTCTTTATTCTTATGTCAAAACCTTTGGTTCGCCTAACAAATGGAAGTTAAATAGACCAAAATATCATGGAGAGCCATCAGAAGGAACTTATTATTTTAAGACTGACGAAACTAATGATAACGAAGATGATTTAGATGAATATAGAAAAACTGTTAATACTATTGCGGGACTTGAAGAAGATTTGGAGGCTTTAGTTGGCATTACTGTAATGTTAGCAAGTTTTACAACAGGGTTTTTAATTGGTAGCGGTGGCATTGGTTTTGGCGCAGCTGTAGCTGCATATTTAGCAGCTTTGGGTTATGGAGTTGCTGCGGAGCAAAAAGCTAATGAAATAGGGTTAAACAAGACGAGGCGTATAATTATTATTTTGAAGTTTTTTATAATTCAGATGTATATTACTAAAGTTATTTATAAAAACTACTTACTAAAATTTTTATAAAGTGTTAAAATGGCCATCGGTATTGTATAATTATATTGATGGCCTTGTTTATAACTAATAGAGTAATGTTATTTGTATATTTAAATTTTTCATTCAGCTTTGAAATGAAATCGTGCAATATAACAATTAATCACCAGAAAGGGGAAGAAAATGTCTAATATAAAAATATATATTGGTAAAATAACACTTTTAGCAATTTTAATTTTATTTTACTGTAAATCATATTTAGCTTTTCCCAATGTTTTTATAAAACAAGAATTATTGTATAGCATATTTATTGCAATATTTCAATATGTAGGAGCCGGGATAATTTTCGCAAAGATGGTAGGGTTAAACTGGAGTGAAACGCTATTATGGACACAATTACCAACATTAGCTGCTATTTTGTTTCATTATAGTATTGATTATAGTAGCGTGCTTTTCAGCACAAAAACAGTGCAGTTTTATTTTATGTATATCTTGGTGTTGCCATTGATATCTGCCTTATCTTGCTTTGTTTATTATAAATATTCATAATGCTAAATAAGAAAATAATTGTTAAAGAAGAGTATTATGCAGAAGCATGACTCTACATATGATGTTAATTAAGCACGACAAGGTGCGGGTTACAAGGGGACAGGACAGGGTTATTGACAAATACAATTCTGTTCTCTTTTTTTAATTTTTTGGTATTCTGGAGCATTATGAAATACATTTTATTTATATCTTGGGGCATTCAAGAAACTGGAATGCAGGCTATCTCATAGGTCAAAGCTTAACGAAGGATGAAGCAATTAAAAAAATCGGAATGGTTGGGATTCCTACTACCTATGTAGCCTATGAACTGTCCAAAAAACTAAAGGTGGATATGCCCATAGTTGTTCTTTCATCAGAATACGAAGCGTTATTGAGATACTTAGAAAGAATTGATGAAATAAGCAGTCAAATCCTTATAATGAAATACGAACAAGGATTTTCATATAAGGAAATAGGTGAGAGATTGAACATGACATCATCACACGTGCAAACTCGTATTTATCGTGCAAAAGAAAAACTCAAGAAACTCATGCGTGAAGAAAGGAGCGAAGAAACATGGATAAAAAACAAGTAGAAGAAGCCATTTTTGAGGCTTTGTTGCGTCAAGCAGTTATTGATAAATACCATGCTGAAATTGAAGCTATTCCTTCAAGGGAAGAGTTATCGCAAGAAATTTCATTCACTCCAGAATTTGAATTTCGTATGAAGAAATTATTTGCATATGAACGTAGAAAGATAATTATAAATACGATATCTATGTATTCTAAAAAAATTGCTTCTGTTTTTATAATTTCAATAGCTATAATGTTTGGAATTTTATTTTTACATCCTGAGGTCAGAGCTGCAACTAACAAAGTTATTATGGAATTGTATAAAAAGTTTACGTCAATTATTTTTATTGGAGAGCCTTCTGAAGTTGATAAAAAGGATTGGTACCCGGTGTATCTTCCTGATGGATATTACGAAAATTCCGTTGAGGATCTTGGAAAAGTAACATATATTGAGTTTATAAATGACAAAGGTGAAAAAATCCGTTTTTCGTATAGAGCTGAAGGTAGCACATCCAATCTATCAATTGATAATGAAAATCATATAATAGAGAATATAAAGGTTAATGAAAATATGGGTTATAGTGCAATTGCATTAACTGAAGAATTTGAAAATGGAGTTATTTGGACAATAGACGGATTTAAGCTTGATTTATGGAGTCGTTTATCGATAACGGAGATAAAAAAAATTGCCGAATCAGTCTCTGAAAAAAATAAATAAAAGTTTTTTTATAATTATGTAGTGAAAATGTCTTTTCAAACGATTATATAGTGAAGGTGAAAAACCTATCTAAATTTGGAAGGATGCGATACCAATGAAGAATGTAAAAAATGCTAAAAATACTTATCACATACAGCATTAAATGTAATTATGGGAAAAACATATGTCGATAAGTTAGGTAAAAATCCAAAAGAATGGAGCTCATTTAATGACAAAGCTGAAAGCCATAATTTCTATGGAATTATTAACATACAAAAGAAACAAGATAAATTATTTCATCTTATTAACTTTAACGGTTTATATAGGAATTGGATATTATCATTACTTAAGGGCTGATTATATTGAGGCAGGACAAATGCTGCAGTCATCATCATATATCAATATGGCAGCCTCCTTGTTGGGCTTATTTTTTGGTGTCATAATTGCACGTAGTGAAAAAAGGGTAAACTTTCATGAGATACTTAGCTCTTTGCCAGGAGACAACATAAGACCTTATGGCAAAATCATATCGTGGCTTGTACTAAATTTAATAATAAATTTAGTAGCTTATATTGAGGTTCTTATTTATTTTGGAATAGCAGGAACTGAATTTCTGCTTTTCAAAAAAGATATTTTTATTTATATTGCTGTATATTGGTCGGGAGCTTTATTTGTTGCAGGAATTTTAGGATATTTTATTAAAGTTGTATTTTCATATAAATGGTGGAATATAGCTTTAATATTTATTGTATGGATTTTAATATCACCTTTTAACATATTGTTTTCATCTATTATACCTAAAGATATTTTGAATTATATAAATTTAGGAGAAAATTTTATTGTAATGAATTATGATGACTACTTAGGTCTGAATATTGCACCTTCATCAGTAATGAAGATAATTGCATTTTCTCTGCTCGCAATGTGCTTTCTTCAGGGAGGACTTCTTATGAAAAAGTATAAAAATTATAATATAATGGAACGTAATATCTATTTTACGCTCATGATAATTACTATTATATTTTTTTGCGTATCATTTAATAAGCGATATGAGCCATATATACAAAAATTAGAGGATGCCGAATATTATAGCAATGAAGTGAAAAATATATATTACGATGATGCATCTGTTACTCATGGGCTGAAGGCTGAGTCCTATAACATTAGGATTTCTTTTGAAAAGCTTGAGTTAAGATACACAGCAGATGTAAGGTTAAGTAAAAATAATAAAAGCGTTCTACCCTTTACATTGTATCATGGATTGAATGTATCTTCCGTGAAAATAAACGGAGAACATGCTGAGTTTAAAAGAGAAGGTGATTGGATATATGTCCAATCGAAAAAGGACTTGGAAACATTAGACATTTCATTTCAGGTCAGCGGCAATACAGGTGATTTGTGTCCTATAACAGAAAGTTCCTTCTTTTTGTCTCCAACATTTCCTTGGTATCCTGTTCCGGGTATATTTTTAATAGCTGAAAAAAGCTTTTATAATTATGAGGCAGAATTCAAAAATGTGCATTTAAATGAGCCTGCGGAATTTTATATAGCTATAGATAATAAGGACTTAGTATTCAGCAATATTGAAAAAGTAGGTCAAAATGAATTTTACGGTTTCAGCAAGGGGGTGGGACTGTTCAGTGGAATGTTGATTCCTAAAGAAATTGATGGAAAAAAGTATTTAGTACCTCCGGACAGAACAAATATAATAAAATCATCCGTACCTATAATCGAAAGAAAAATTAATTTTATTGCTGATATTATTGATAGACCAGTAAGAAATATACCTGAAACAATATGCGTTAAGCCTTTGTACTCATTCTATCCGAAGTATAAATTGATATATACTGAAGATTGCTTGTTTGTAAGCAATAATTTGAGAAGCTTATCGGTCATAACAGATATCAAAGGTGTTTTCAGAGCATTTTTCTGGAATGATGTTTACACAACAGCTGATGATACTCATGGTCATGTTTTTGAAATGATGTTTGAATTTATTGAAGAAAAAAATGAAAATGCTGCATTATTTAAATATGCCTCAATAGAAGAAAATGAAATTAATAAATATAATGGGTTTTTAGTAAGCTTATCAAAAAATTCAATGGATTTATTTGATGAAAATTATGAAGGATTGGAAAGATTAGTAAAAATAATGTATAATAAAGTTGAACGAGAGCCTGACACCACAATAGACGTATGGCTTGATACTATTGAAGAAATTAAAACAGGAGATTTATAATGGATAACTTAGTAATAAGAAATATCAAAAAATCATTTCAAAATATAAGAGCATTAAATTGTATAAATTTAGATATTGAGAGAGGGGTCTTCGGTCTATTGGGTGAAAATGGAGCCGGAAAAACTACATTGATGCGTATTATTGCTACTGTTTTAGAGCCTGATGAAGGAGAAATTTGCTTTGGTGATATCGTATGGTGCAAGCACCCGGATAAGGTCAGACAAATGATAGGATACTTGCCCCAAGAATTCGGCATATTTAAAAACATAACCTCACTTGAATGTATGGAATATATAGGATATTTAAAAGGAATTGAAAGTAAAAACAATGTGAGAGAACAGGCAGAGCAAATATTGAAGGATGTTAATTTATACGAGTACAAGGACAGGAAGGTGGGTACATTTTCAGGAGGAATGAAGCGAAGATTAGGAATTGCTCAGGCATTGCTAAACAATCCGTTAATAATTATAGTAGATGAGCTTACATCAGGCTTAGATCCGGAAGAGCGTATTCATTTTAGAAATTTATTGAGAATTTTGGGCAAGGACCATATTGTTTTGCTGTCAACACATATTGCAGCAGATATTGAAGCTACATGCCAAGCTTTAGCCGTGATAAGAAATGGTCATGCTGTTCAGTTCAATTCGTTGGCAGAGCTGACCGATATTGCTGAAAATAAGGTGTGGATATGGCAGGTGGATACGGAGAATTATAATAAAATAGATAAAAAATTTAAAATTATTTCCACAAAGACCTTAAATAATAAAATCGAGCTTAGAATTATATCACATATAAAACCAAATCATGACGCTTTAAAAGCACAGCCCACTGTTGAGGAGGGATACCTTGTATGGAACATGGAGCAAAAAAATATTCAATATTGATTGATATAAAAAACATGGGAATATTTTTTTGCGTTCCTGTGATAATTATGGCATTATGCGGAACATATATTGTTTTTGCCAAATATGAATTCAGTGAGCCTATTATAATGCTTAGAAAGGGTTTCGGCATATTTCCGATAATAGGAATATCCATATGGATTTATTATATTTTTGAAGATTTGCTTGATTCCAACGGCAAGGAATTATTACTATCCATGCCTTATAATGATATTGATTACGGACTTTTCAGAATAATTAAATTAACTTTAGTATATGTTATAATGTTTTATGTTTTTTTGTTTGCAATACTGGTTTTGACTTTAGAAAGAAATTATGTTTTTCAATTTCAGGACATATATTTTCCGATTTTATCTATATTTTTTTATTCCGGATTTTCTTTTCTTACCGCCGTTATTGCGAAAAATAATCTTATTTCATTTACTGTTTTAGGAGTATTTTCCGTATTCATGTATTCTACCAGAGGTGGTGTGTCAGCTTGCATTTACCCGTTTCAATGGAGCAATCCAAATCCATACTATAATCCTGCCATAGTCGCTTTAGCCCTTATAGCCGCAACAGCAGCATTGTATGCATCAGCTAACTTCTTTTTTAATAACAGAGAGTTCTTGATGAAATAGTGACAGAGAAGTAACAAGGAAACAGAAGCTTCCTTCAATGAATAAGAATAATTGTTTTTGGTGTCTTCGCTAAGCTTGTTCTGTCCCGATTTAAGTATTGCTTGTACATATTAAAGCCTGGATATGTATTCTAAAAGAATTGCTTCTGTTTTTATAATTGCAATAGCTGTTATGTTTGGAATTTTATTTTTACACCCAGAGGTCAGAGCTGCAACTAACAAGGCTATTGTGGAATTGTACAAAAAGTTTACATCAATTATTTTTATTGGAGAGCCTTCTGAAGTTGATAAAAAGGATTGGTACCCGGTGTATCTTCCTGATGGATATTACGAAAATTCCGTTGAGGATCTTGGAAAAGTAACATATATTGAGTTTATAAATGACAAAGGTGAAAAAATCCGTTTTTCGTATAGAGCTGAAGGTAGCACATCCAATCTATCAATTGATAATGAAAATCATATAATAGAGAATATAAAGGTTAATGGAAATATGGCTTATAGTGCGATTGCATTAACTGGTGATTTTGAAAATGGAGTCATTTGGACAATAGACGGATTTAAGCTTGATTTATGGAGTCGATTATCGATAACGGAGATAAAGAAAATTGCCGAATCAGTATCTGAAAAAAATAAATAAAATTTTTTTATTATGTAGTGAAAATGTCTTTTTAAACGATTATATAATGAAGGTAAAAAACCTATCTAAATTTGAAAGGATGCGATACCAATGAAGAATGTAAAAAATGCTATGTTTCTTGTAGCTATACTGCTTTTAATTATGTCTAATGTTTCAGTGCTTGCACAAACACCGTCAAATTCACTTAGAGAAAGTAATGTTAAAATGCCTATTGCTCCACAGTGGACAAACGTTAATAACATTTGGCTTGATATATATTTTGACGATGGACAAGCGGAATGTTCAGGAATTATTGCAGGTGTCTCCGGTACATCAAACATGTCTGCAACATTCAAATTAGAGCGAAAGGGTATATTAGGATGGTCTCATGAAAAATCTTGGGATAAAAGTTCAAGCAATGATACACTAACGTTTTATGGAACAGATGCTGTATCAAAGGGTACCTATCGTTTATCAGTTACTGCAAAGGTAACAAAGAATGGTGTAACAGAAACAGTTAGTACGAGCGTTGAAAGCAAATATTAACTGAGAAAAGGAAGAAGATGAGTCTATGTGTGATATTAGTAAATAATTATAAGGGAGGATTTTATTATGTTATATAAAAGGGATAAAAGGTTTGTACTAACAAAACTTATTACGCTACTTTTATTATTAACAATGTGCTTACAACCAATTACTTATGCTTCTCAAGAAGAATTATCAATTAAAAACTTAAGTACTAAATCCGGTAAGGAATGTATCAATCAGCTACAACAATTCGGATTGAAATTACCAGAAGCTTATAGTGATCCGACTATAGCTGAAGAGGCAGTAAAAGTAATTGTAAACGACCTATATATGGGGATATTAAATGAAGATGCAATTCCGTACAGTTATACAGAATTGGTGAAATTAGCAAATCAAATAATGGGTATTGCACAGAAACACGATGCTACGTTTGCTGCTGGCTATTCTCTTGTGAACAGTACAGTTATAGGTAGTTGGAACAATTCATATCTAAATTATAATTGCTATGGTTATTCAATAGGGAAACATGTACTAGTGAATCCAGGATATCATTCTGGTCAACCTTTTTCTATGAGTTTATCAATTTCTCAAATGGCTGATTTAGTTATTGATGATTTGGATGCACTTGGGTATTGGGCACGGAAAGTAACTACTAAACCAACAACTTTAGCGTCATGGGAGAATTTGATTTGTATTCGTAAAGGTAGTATTGACTATCACTTTATGCGTGGTAATACGGTTAATAGTTGGGCACATAAACCAGGAAAAACTAATCCACTGTTATGGAATTATACTTCTCCAGGTTATACTGTATGGACAAATGAATATTCTGCATATAATGAGAGTCATCAGGGCACTACAAGTTATGTTAGCACAATTTACTATATTCGTTATTGGTTAAAAGATGGACCTGGCCCTCAGCCTTATTCAATAACGTCTCTATTCTAGTATGAGTACATTATACAAAAAAACAATTTTAGTAATATGCGTTTACATCATAGTTGGAATGTTGTTAATTAGTTGTCAGAGCCAGGATAAAAAAATCGCTATTCCACCTATAGAAATATGGAATGAAACTAAATTGACTAAATTGATGTATAGCAGGGTTTTTATTGTAAATAAAGAAAGCGATAAGGTGCAAATTAGAGATTTTTTATCAACTGCTCAACCAACAAATTTGGATATTTATGACTCTTCAAATCCTTTCGTATTTGAGATTCAAATACAGTATGGTACCAATAACGAAGAACAATACTGGAGAGTGCATGAAGTTAATGGAGAATATTTTTTAAAAGATGCAATAGGAAACACTTGGAAGACAAATGGCGAATTTTTTATGATGTTAGAAAAGCTGTACAATTAATTAGTTATTGTAGATAAGTTAGGAATTACCATATTACAGAGAGAATATAAAGGTTTAAGATAATATGGTTTGTGTTTCAACCGCACTAACTTATAAATTTAGGTTGACAATGGGACTGGGTCTCTGACGCTTAATTGTTTCTAAGATGAAATAGTTAAGAGACCCCACTGTCCCAAACAATTTAACGCTTTTTGGAAGGGAGTTAAAGCTTTGAAAAATAGAGTAAAAATATTATTTATGTATGTCAAGGGGATGGGGTTGCTGTCATATAATTATTTCTAATAAAATAAAAGAGAACGGACTATTGATAAAATACAATTCTGTTCTCTTTTTTATTTTTTTTGGAATAAAGAAGTTGAACAAGGCATATAAATTAATTGTATACGATAGTGCATATTTGCAAGGGGAGGGATTATTATCACTAATTTAGATATATATGAGGATATAGCTAAAAGAACCAAGGGTGAGATATACTTGGGGGTTGTAGGACCGGTAAGAACCGGCAAATCAACGTTCATAAGAAAATTTTCGGAAAATGTGATGCTGCCCAATATAGTGGATGAGTATACTAAAGAAAGGGCGAAGGATGAAATGCCTCAAAGCGGTACAGGCAAGACTGTAACAACCACAGAGCCAAAATTTGTACCCGGTGAAGCAGTGATGGTTACTTTTAATAACAACATAAAAGCAAAATTAAGGCTTATTGATTGCGTAGGGTATATGATTCCCGGTGCTATCGGAAATATGGAAGGCGAAGTACCGAGGCTTGTTAGCACTCCCTGGAATGAAGACCCCATACCCTTTGCGGAAGCAGCAGAAATTGGAACAAAGAAAGTAATCAACGATCATTCCACAATCGGAGTATTGGTAACGACCGACGGAAGCATAACAGATATTGGCAGGGACAATTACATAATGGCGGAAGAAAGAGTTGTAAAGGAACTGAAAGAAATAAACAAGCCTTTTGTTATTATTTTAAATACCACTCATCCCAATAATGAAAATACGGTTGCCTTATCTTCTCAGTTAAGGGAAAAATATGATGCTCCGGTATTGATTGTTGACTGCATGAATTTAAAAACAGAAGATATTGAAGAGGTTTTGGAAAATGTACTTTATGAATTTCCAATCAGGGAAATCAATGTGGATCTTCCCAAATGGTTTGACGGTCTGTCATATGATTATTCGATGAAGAGAGACTTAATCAACATACTAAGGGATGATTTCGAAGAATGCTACAAGTTAAGCGATTTTAATGCTGAAAATATTTTTTCTGAAGAAAATGACTATGTTGAAGATTATTATGTAAAGGATATTGAACTTGGAACCGGTACAATTAATTTAAAAATTGATTTAGACAATTCCTATTACTACAAGGTAATAAGCGAGCTTTCCGGGGAAGAAATTACGGGAGAACACCAAATTCTCAAGCTGATTGGCGATTTGTCAAAAACAAGGAAGAATTACAGCCGTGTTGAGGCAGCTATCAATGATGCAAAAACAAAAGGCTATGGATATGTAACTCCTACGGTGGCGGATATGATGGTTGAATCACCGGAGGTTTTCAAGGAAGGCAGCAGATACGGAATAAAAATAAAGGCACAAGCGCCATCCTTGCATATATTCAGTGCCAATGTCAATACAGAAGTATCGCCTGTAATAGGAAGCAAGGCTCAAAGCGAGGATTTAATGGTTTATCTGACAGACCAAATGAAAGAAAATCCTCAGAGTATATGGGAAGCTGAAATGTTTGGCAAATCCCTTTCAAGCCTTGCGGAGGAACAGCTAAACTCCAAGCTTACGGCAATGCCTGACAATGCACGTAAAAAACTGAAAAAAACAATCGAAAAAATAGTAAACGACGGTCAGGGAAGCATAATATTCCTGATTATTTGACAATAGCAATTTGTGTATAATTCAAAACAGATTTTCTGTTTCGTTCAAAACGAAATATGAAAATCTATTTTTTTTGATATAAAACATAATTTTATGTCATATATATTGAATTATTTTAATAATCATTGTAATATTTATTGAAAAACAGGTATATATAACTTGCAAAATTAATGAAAATTATGTTATAATGTGATTATTATTCAAGAAGTTGCAAAACTTATATTAAGAAATCTGGAGCTTGAAAGTGGCAAGAAAAAATTTTGGTTTAAAAAATTTCTTTCTTTCTTTTGTAATTGTTGTTATAGCCATTTATGTATTTCAAAATTTTAAGGTGTCCGCAGATTTCATGGTGGCAGAAAACGGAATTTTGGAGGATGTTATTAAGGCTGAAGGAATTGTTGTTAAGGATGAAAAAATGTATGGTGCATCCCTTGATGGCAGTGTATTATATTATTGTGAAGAAGGTATGAAAATAAAGGAAGGTCAGCTGATTGCAGATATAAATACAAATGTCGACGCTGCCGAAGTAAACAAGCAAATTGCAGAAATTCAATCTGCCATAGACAATTTTGAAAATAACGATGAACAGTCTTTACAAAAAGAAAATTTCACTGCTAATCAAAATGAAATTCAATTAAGCATATTGAACAACGATTTGCAAAACATGTATAAAATAGTTGGACAAGTGAATAATAATGATATGTCTTTTTATAACAATACATATGCGGATTATTCAGTCGCTCAGCTCAAAGAAATGAAAAACAGCCTTATGGAGAGCGTTTCAACACATAAGGTACCGTATTATTCGGAACGGGCAGGAATTATTTCATACAAGACTGATGGTTTAGAAGATGTTTATAAATTTGAAAATGTTATGGAAATGACGCCAAGCAGCACTGTAAGAAGAGAATTTTCATTAAAGGATAAAAGAGAGACTGTTCAAAAAGATGAGGTTTTCTATAAAATAATCAGGAATTTTGAGTATTATATCGCTGCAACCGTGAATAATGAAAAAGCAAAATTGTTTGAAGAAAACAAATACATAAAGGTCAGAATACTATCAGATGGCGGACAGCACTTAGTCTGGGGTTACATAAAGAAAATCAACTACGGAAGTGAAGAATCAGTAATAATATTGTATTTTGATGATTATTTTTATAAGTTATATGACAAAAGATATGTTAATATAGAACTTATTACGTCGATACATGAAGGGCTTAAAATAAAAAATGAAGCATTAACTGAAGTTGATGGTTTAACAGGCGTATATGTGCAGGATGCCAGCAATATAATAAAATTCTTCCCCGTTGAAATATTAGGCAGAGATGAAGAATATTCGGTAGTCTTTACAGGTGATTATGTAGGTGCCAATGAAAGAAATATAATAACTATTGGAGATAAAAGATATCCTACAATTAAAATATTTGACAAGGTAATATTGGAGCCGGACAAGGTGTACGAAGGTCAAATAGCAGATTAGGAGGAAAAAGTTGAGCATTAGAGAAAATATTGACGATATTTTAAAAAAAGTGGAAAGTACCTGTAAAAAAACAGGAAGAAATCCGAAGGATATAACGGTGATAGCTGTTTCAAAAACGGTGGATGCACAAAGAGCAAAAGAAGCTGTTGAAGCGGGAATTAACAATCTTGGAGAAAACAGGGTGCAGGAACTTGTAAATAAGTACGAAGAGCTGAAGGGTACGGATGTTAAATGGCATATGATTGGTCATTTGCAGAAGAACAAAGTAAAATATATAATTGATAAGACAGTGCTTATTCATTCGGTTGAAAGCTTGGAGCTTGCGGAAGAAATAAATAAGAGGGCTGAAAAAAATAATTTTACGGCAAATGTATTAATTGAGCTTAACATTGGAGAAGAAGAGAGCAAATTTGGAATAAATGAAGAAAGAGTTTATGATTTTATAAAAAGTATGGAGAAGTTTAATAATATCAAAGTATTGGGTTTAATGACAGTTGCCCCGTTTTGCGAGAATCCTGAAGATGTAAGGTGGGTTTTCAAAAAAATGAAGAATATATATGATGAAATTTCAACAATGAATTTACAAAATGTACAAATGAAATATTTGTCCATGGGCATGACAAATGATTATGAAATTGCAATTGAGGAAGGTTCCAATATTATTCGTATAGGAACAGCTATATTTGGAGCCAGAAAAAATAAGGAGGAAAACTGAATGGGAATGATGGACAAGGTAAAGGACTTCATAGGCATCACAGATTTGGAAGAAGACTATGAGGAGGAGGATGTTGTTTCTGAAGGTAATTTAGAAAACAGCAGAAACGAAAGAATGGAAACCTATGCAAGGAGGAACAATGTAATCAAGGTTCATTCAAACGCGGATATGAAAGTATTTATATGCGAACCGCAAAAATATGAGGATTGTACAAAAGCAGTAGATGAAATTAAAAACAGAAAAGTTGTGGTTCTCAATATTGAAGGAATGGAACTTGAAGATCAAAAGCAAATATTTGAATTTATAAAGGGTGCTGTTTATGCATTGGAAGCAAGCATTCAAAAGGTATCAAACGGAATATTCGTTTTAGCTCCCCATAATGTGCAAATAGACGGAAGATTAAGCGACAGATTTGAAAGGAATTTTTATTACGGAAAATAAGGAGCATTTATGAATACAATTAAGATAGCTCTTGACGTACTATTCAGAATCATGGATTCTTTAATACTGGTCAGAGTGTTGTTATCATTTTTCCCAACCCTACAATCTTCAAGTATTTCTTACTTTATCTATCAAATGACCGAGCCGATATTGGCTCCTTGCAGGGCAATTTTAGATAAATTAGGTTTAGGCATGGGAATGATTGATTTTTCTCCTATATTGGCTTTTATACTATTAAGTATATTGCGAAATTTAGTATACATACTATGAGATGCCCTAACCCTATTTTTACGACCGCAGGGAGAGAAAAATAGCGGTAGGTCATTCGTAACGAGCGCCAATTTTGTGCGACGTAAGGAGCAAACAAAATTGTGCAGCGAGACTATGAGATGCCCTTTATGACCTAACCCAATTTATTCGACCGTAGGGAGAAAGAAATTGATGGTAGGTCAAACGCACAAAATTCTTAATTTATGCGACATTAGGAGCAAATAAATTAGTGAATTTTCCTGCGAACCCTATTTTTACGACCGCAGGGAGAGAAAAATAGCGGTAGGTCATTCGTAACGAGCGCCAATTTTGTGCGACGTAAGGAGTAAACAAAATTGTGCAGCAAGACTATGAGCTATAAGGAGGAATATGAAAAGTTTAGAAAAATATTATGATTTCATCAGAGATGAAGAAACAAAAAATACAGTAAAAAAAATCGCTGATAAAGCATTGTATGTTAATAAGAATTACATGAGTGCAATAACGGAATTTATAAATCCATACGTTGCTGAAATCTGCATACCGATAATAAATAATTATGATATAAAATTTGAAATTTTCCCCTCATACGAGCATTGCGAGAGGAAAGTTTTCATTTTATACCCTCAATATTCCGAAGCTTTGGATGAGAATGAATTTATTTCGGGAATCCGTATAAATAACAAGTCTAAATTCAAAAAGCTAAGCCATAAGGATTACCTCGGCGCATTAATGTCCTTAGGTATAGACAGAAGCAAGACAGGTGATATATATGTTTATGATGATTACGGAGATATAGTGGTTCATAGTGACATTGCCGATTATATAATTTACAATTTGGATAAAATAGGTCATAATAAAATAGAAGCGGAAAAAATTAAATTAAACACAGTTAATTTTAAGGAACAGGAACATGAGATTTTGGATATTATAAGTTCTTCCTTGCGTGTTGACAACATTGTAAAACACCTTACCAATTCATCAAGAGAAAAGGCAGCTGTTATTATAAAATCGGGAAATGTAAAAATTAATTATGTACCCGAGGACAAGGTCAGCACTGAATTAAAAGAAGGAGATTTACTGTCAATAAGCAAGGCGGGACGTTTTAAAATATATAATATAAGCGGTACAACAAAAAGCGGAAAAATTAAAATTAAAATCAAGCATTTTAAATAGCAGGAGCATTTATGAATATTATTGCAGCAATAATTATTATAATTTCGGTAGTATTTGATCAGGTAACAAAATTTTGGGCGGCAGATGTTTTAAAAGACGGTATTTCAATTAAAATAATAGGAAATTTTTTGCGTTTAAATTATGCGGAGAATAATGGCGCGGCTTTTAGCATATTGCAGAATCAAAGGATGTTTTTTCTTATCGTGACGGTTATAATGCTTGTTTTTTTAGGCTTTATTTATTTCAAAACCAAAAATATTTCTAAATTGTCTAAATTGTCGATAGCAATGATAACAGGAGGTGCAATAGGCAATTTTATTGACAGACTCCGCTTGGGATATGTTATAGATTTTATTGATGTAAGGTTTGGAAACTTTTACAATTTCCCTATTTTCAACATAGCCGACAGCTTTGTTGTATGCGGGACAATACTTATGATTATTTTAATTCTTTTTAACAGGTTTGAAAAGAGTGAAAGCAATGAATGAATTTGATTTGAAGGATACTAAGGCAGACTCGGAAAATACAGAAGATATGGATAATATTGAGGATATTGAAGACATTGAAGACATTGAAGATATTGAAGACATTGAAGACATTGATTGGTTTGAAGATTCTGAAGACATAGAAGAAATACAGGGCATTGGAGAAGAAAAAGAAATCAATATTGTATCGGATGAGGAAAATCAAAGAATAGATGTTTTTATTTCACAAAAATTAAATGATATATCAAGGAATTCCGTCCAAAAACTCATCAATGGCGCAAACATAACCGTTAATGAAAAGAAAGTAAAAGCAAATTATAAGGTTAGACTAAACGATACGATAAAAATACTGATTCCGCCTCCTGAAATATTGGATGTCGAGGCAGAAAACATAGCTTTGGATATTGTTTATGAAGATGATGATTTGGCGGTAGTAAATAAACCCCAAGGAATGGTGGTTCATCCGGCTCCCGGTCATTATTCCGGAACAATGGTAAACGGACTTATGTACCATCTTAAAAACTTATCAACCATCAATGGAATTTTGCGGCCGGGAATTGTTCACAGATTAGACAAGAATACATCGGGACTTATGTTGGTTGCCAAAAATGATAAATCTCACAATTTTTTAGCTAAGTGTTTAAAGGCGCATTCAATAAACAGGTATTATTATGCATTGGTTGAAGGAAATATCAAAGAAGACGAAGGAGAGGTAAATGCACCTTTGGGCAGGAGTGAAAAAGACAGAAAAAAGCGTGTGGTTACCAATAAAAACAGCAAGGAAGCAATCACGAATTATTGGGTTATTGAAAGGTATGGCAGTTATACCTTGATGAAATTAAAGTTAATGACGGGAAGAACCCATCAAATAAGGGTTCATATGAAATACATAGGGCATCCTGTCGTTGGGGATGATGTATATGGAAGCAAGACTAATAAATTTGGGTTGGAGGGTCAGCTCCTTCATTCGAAAATTTTGGGATTTGTTCATCCCACAACCAAGGAATATATGGAATTTGAAAGTGAATTGCCGGATTATTTTTTGAAAGTATTAAACGAGATGAGGAGGAGGGTCTATGAAAACAAAAGCACTAATAATGGATGAAAAAGCAATCGAAAGAGCAGTGTTCAGAATTGCGCATGAAATTATAGAGAAAAATAAGGGTGTTGAAAATATTGTATTGATTGGAATAAAAACAAGAGGATGGCCTCTGGCTCTCAGATTATCCAGCAAAATCGAAGAAATCGAAGGCTCGAAGGTGCCTGTTTTTCCTTTGGACATTACATATTACAGAGATGATGTGGAAAAGGATGACAGAGCTCCCTTGGCTGTTGAAAGCTTTGATTATAACATTAAAGACAAAGCGGTAATATTGGTTGATGATGTTTTGTATACAGGCAGGACAGTAAGGGCAGCCCTTGATGCAATAGTTGACCGGGGGAGACCTAAAAATGTAGAGTTAGCAGTTTTAATTGACAGAGGTCACCGAGAGCTTCCTATCCGTGCGGATTTCATCGGCAAGAACGTACCAACATCAAGGTCGGAAAGAATAAGTGTTCTGCTCTCAGAAACAGACAATATAAACCAAGTAGTTATAACAGAATAGGAATTTTGGGGACGGACCTTACAGTGACAAAATGGAACTCAAAGGTCCGTCCCCGAAATTCCCCGGAATTCCTTATTTGATTTTAATCCCTTCAATATTCGGCTCAACAAGCATTGAATAATTTGTGTCGTAAATTACAAAACCCGGCTTTGCATTTGGGGGCTTTTTCACATTTGATTTTTTTGTATAATCAACTTCTACCGTGCTTGAATTTTTCCCCTTGCTGAAAAAAGCGGCAATTCTTGATGCTTCCATATACTCTTCATCAGTTAATTCATCACCGTTTGTCTTTATGACTACATGGGAGCCGGGCATATTTTTAGCATGAAACCAATAATCTTCTTTTTTCCCTATTTTGAAGGTAACCATATCATTTTGAATATTGTTTTTTCCCACAAATATTTCATGGCCTGCCGATGATATAAATGTTGTAATTGGTCTTGTTTCTTTTGATTTATTCACCTTTGATTTTCTTTTCATAAGCCCTTCGGCTATAAGCTCATTGTAAATATCATTTAAATCATCTGTGGTTTCACATTCTTCAATTGAAAATAAAATATTTTCCAAGTAGGAAATTTCGTTTAAGGCTGAATCAATGAGCTTTTCAAGCTCTTCCTCTGCCTTTTTCAGCTTATTGTATCTTTTAAAGAACTTTTGACTGTTTTGCGATAAATTCAGCTTTGGATCTAATGGTATAATAATTTCTTTTTGTTCAGGATCGTAATAGTTAATTACCTTAAGCTTATGATTTTCGGGCGTTGTATTAAGATTTGAAAGTATAAGCTCTCCGTAAATCCTGTATTTATCCCTGCTTTCGGCATTCAACAGTTCATTTCTTTGCTTTTCTACCTTTTTTTTATCTCTGTCTATTTTAGTATTGATGCTTTTGACTAAACTTGCAACTCTTTGGTTGATTTTATTTTTGTTGTCTAATTCATAATAATATTCATCAAGCAATTCACCTGCCGATGCGAAATTTTTTTTATCATAATCCTTTAAATACTCAACATCCATACAATAAAAACCATATTGGTTTTTGTTTTCATCATAATAAATATTATAGGAAAAAGCGTTTTGATTTATTTTATTTATAATTTTAGTAAACACAATCCATAATTCTTCTTTTTTTATTTCGCTTAGCTCGCCTGTGTAAGTGCTTTCGTTTAAGTTTGTCAAATAACATATTTCTTTAGCTATAAAAGGACTGAAACCTAAAAAATTCTTATACAAAAAATTATAGATATAAATTCCGCTGTTCACTGATTCAATTTCCTTCATAAACAATTCCCTCGTAACATTAAGAGGGTTCAATTTATCGGAGCCCGGCGGAATAATATATTTAAGGCCAGGATAAATTTGTCTTACGGAGCTTACATTTTCAGCAATTCTTTTTAAAGAATCAATTATAGTTTTGTCTTGATTTATAAATATAATATTGCTGTGTTTTCCCATGATTTCCGTTATGATAGATTTATGTACAGTAGAGTCTAATTCATCCTTGCATTCAAATGAAATTTCTACAATTCTGTCAAAATTAACCTGTCTTATGTCTGTTATGTGAGCGCCTGTCAAATGCTTTCTTAAAAGCATGCAAAACATAGGAGGCTCCAACGGATTCTGCCTGATTACACTTGTAAGATGAAGTCTCGGGCTTGAGCCTATTGCTGTAATTAGAAGTTTATAGTTTTCTCCCTTGCTTCTTATTGATATTACTATTTCATTTTTATCGGGCTGATGGATTTTATCCACCCTTCCGCCTATTAATTTTTTATATAAATCATTTGTTATACTGTTTAAAAAAATACCGTCTAATGACATTATTTATCCTCCTTTGTAACAATAGCAAGGCAATTGCAAAACAATAGCACTGCAGTTGCACAACGATTTTTTTCTGCTGTTTCTATATTGTATATTATAAATGATTTTATGTCATGATAAATTTATAAATTTTTAAATTTATGGAATATTTGTACTGTATTGCTCCAACAATAGCACAACAATTGTTCTCCTGCCGTTTTCCTATCGCTGATTAAAATTTTTGTTTACTAATAGGGTTTTAATGTTATAATAAATAATAAATGCATTTTGGGGGATTAACAAATATGAACTTTGGAGAGAAAAATGGCAAATATATTTAGTATGACCGGTTACGGAAAAGGAGAACACAACGACGGGAAAAGAAGTATTACTGCTGAAATAAAGACCATAAACAACAGATATTGCGATATTAATATTAAAACTCCCAAACATTTGCGCTTTTTTGAGGATAATATAAGAAAAATCTTGAAAAATAGCGTGCAAAGAGGTAGAATAGATGTATATATAAACATTGATTACATAAGTGAGTCAGATACTGTAATTGTACCGAATTTGTCTTTAGCTAAGCAGTATAAAGATGCCATTGATAAAATAAAAATAGAGTTAGGCATGAATAGCAACCCTTCCATTGATACAATTATAAGATTTCAGGATGTTTTAATTGCCAAAGAAGATGATCCGGATGATGATGAACTAAGAATCTGTCTGGAAAATGCGATGAAGGACGCAGTGAAAAACCTTCTTAACATGAGAGAAACTGAGGGTATACAGCTAAAGGCCGACATTAGCATAAGTATGGTTAAAACTCTTGAATTAATGGAAGTCATATCTGAAGGTTCCGATACCATTGTGGATGATTATAAAAATAAATTTGAGAACAGGATTAAAGAGCTGTTAGGTTCTTATGAACTTGATGAAAACAGACTTTATAACGAAATTGTAATCTATGCCGATAAAAGCGATATAAACGAAGAAATTGTAAGATTTAAATCCCATATGTCTCAATTGTCGGATGCTTTGGATAACGGCGGTCCAATCGGAAGAAAGTTAGATTTTATCATACAGGAAGCTAACAGAGAAATAAATACAATAGGCTCTAAAATAGGCAACTTGGATATAATACAAGCAGTAATTGAAATTAAAAACCTTTTGGAAAAAATCAGGGAGCAAATACAGAATATTGAATAGGAGTAAAAAATGTCAGATACTATAAATATAGGCTTTGGTAATATAGCATTGGCAAACAGAATAGTTGCAATTGTAAGTCCAGAATCGGCACCGATAAAACGTGTCATTCAGGAAACCCGTGAAAAAGGAAAACTTATAGATGCAACCTATGGCAGAAAAACCAGGGCGGTAATTATTACTGACTGTGAATATATAATTTTATCAGCAATTCAGCCGGATACAATGGCGCAGAGGTTTGAAAACAACAACCACAATATCAAGTAGAGGTGAATGATGGACGAAGGATTATTAGTGGTTATATCAGGCCCTTCGGGAGCAGGTAAAGGCACTATATGCAAGCAGCTTTTGATGGAAATGGGTTATTTGAAAGTTTCCGTATCAGCAACAACCAGAAAGCCGAGGCAAGGCGAAGCTGAAGGCAGCAGCTATTATTTTATTGATGAAGAAGAATTTATCAATAGAATAAACAAAGGCGAATTCTTGGAATATGCAAAAGTTTACGGCAATTATTACGGAACACCCAAAGAAGAAGTGTTTAAGCAGCTGAAAGCAGGGAATGATATAATCTTAGAGATAGATATTCAGGGAGCATTGCAAGTTAAAAAGAATTATCCTAAGGGAGTGTTCATATTCATTCTTCCCCCTTCACTGACTGAATTAAAAAATAGAATTGTAGGAAGAGGCACAGATTCAAAGGAAGGGATTTTAAGAAGAATGGAATGTGCTTACGATGAATTACACTATGCATTTGAATATGATTATGTTGTATTAAATGATCATGTAGAAGAAGCAACCGAAAAAATTAAACATATTATATTAGCAGAAAAAAACAGAGCAATAAGGAACAAAGCAATAATAAGCGAAATCAGGGAGAAGTGAAATGAGAAAAATATCAATAGATGAATTAAATGACATGGTTGACAGCCGTTATTCATTAGTAACAATAATATCAAAAAGAGCAAGACAAATTATTGACGGATCGGAACCTTTAGTTAAAACAAATACAAAAAAACCTGTCGGAATTGCAATTGAAGAATTTCACGAAGGTCAATATGAAGCAATATATGATTATGACAAATACAAAAAAGAACTACAAGCAGATATAAACGAAACAGAAACGGACAATATTGTTGAAGAAACTCACGGACAGGAAGAAAAGTCAGATAATCAGTCAAATGACTGATTATTTAATTTTAACATAAAATGGTGAAGAAAATATGTATAATACTTTTGTACAGGTAATTTTAAACAACAATTCCAAAAGCACCGATCAAATTTATACATACGGAGTAGGGGATGCATTAGTCGGCTTAATTGAAGAAGGCAAAAGAGTGAGCATAAATTTCGGCAGAGGTAAAAATATTATTGATGCATTAATAGTTTCTGTTGTTTCAACCTGCGATTATCCATTGGAAAAAATTAAGCCTGTCATTGAAATATTAGATGAAAAACCAATAGTAACAAAAGAAATGATAAAAATGATATTTTGGATAAGAGAAAGATATATATGCAAATATTCCGATGCCATGAGGCTATTTATACCTGCCGAAACGCAAAGTGCCTTCGAAAAGCATGTTTGCTTAAAGGAAGATAAGGAGATTACCGAATACAATATAAACAAAACTCCAAATCAGTTAAAGGTTATAGAATATCTTAAAAAACATCAATCGGTAAGTATAACACAGCTTACGGATAAGCTGAATATTTCAAGGGCAGTCATAAACAATCTTGTAAAAAAAGATATTTTACAGGAAAAATTAGTTGTAGATAATTTAGAGCAAAAAGAATTTCAGTTAACCGAACCATTATGCTTAAATGAAGAACAAAAAAATGCTTGCGAAACAATCCTTAATTCAGATAAAAAAGCATTCCTGCTTCATGGAGTAACAGGCAGCGGAAAGACTGAAGTATATATGAATATAATTGAAGAATACTTAAAGATGAACAAACAGTCAATAATGCTTGTTCCGGAAATTTCGCTTACAGCTCAGACAATCGACAGATTTGAAAAAAGATTCGGTAATAAAATCGCCGTATTTCATTCAAAATTAGGCAGGAAAGAAAAATATATACAATGGATGAGAGTTTTCAACAAAGAGGCGGATATAGTAATAGGAGCCCGCTCTGCCATATTTGCTCCCATAAGTGATTTGGGTGTAATTGTAATCGACGAGGAGCATGAGGACAGCTATATATCATCAACATCCCCAAAGTACGATACAGTAGAAGTTGCGATTAAAATGGCATATATGTCGGGAAGCAAGGTTATTTTAGGCTCAGCAACACCATCGTTAAATTCATACTACATGGCAATCAAGGGTCAAATTGAATTAATTGAAATGAAAAACAGGGTTAAGGATGCAAAGATGCCCGACATGAAAATTATTGACATGTCGGCGGAGCTTGACAAGGGAAACAATACCATAATCAGTGAGGAATTATATGAAAGTATCAGAAATTCTCTCAAGAAAAAGGAACAGGTAATACTTTTTTTAAATAAGAGAGGATATTCAGGCTTCGTGTCCTGTAAAAAATGCGGTCATGTAATAAGATGCCAAAGGTGCGATGTTTCCATGACCTATCACATCAAGGGAAATATGCTGAAATGTCACTACTGCGGAAGAACAAGAAAAATGATATCCACATGTCCGAAATGCGGCAGTGATAAAATAGAACAATTCAGTGCAGGTACGCAGCATGTTGAAAAATTAATAAATCAATTATTTCCCAATGCATCCGTTGAAAGAATGGACCTGGATTCAATGACCGACAAGGATTGTTATGATAATATATACAATGATTTTAAAGAGAGAAATATTGACATTTTAATAGGTACGCAGATGCTTGCCAAGGGATTTGATTTCCCGGAGGTTACTACGGTCGGTGTCCTGTCTGCAGATGCAATACTTAATTTACCCTTTTATAATTCAAGCGAAAAAACATTCCAGCTTATAACCCAGGTAAGCGGAAGAGCAGGCAGGGGAGATAAAACAGGAAATGTTTATATACAAACCTACGAGCCTGAAAATTTCATTATAAACGCAGCAAGAAACAATGACTACGATTCATTTTTAAATCAGGAATTAAAATTAAGAAAAGAATTTGCATTTCCGCCATTTATTAATATAATAAATATATGCTTAATATCACGAAATGAAGAATTGGTTGTAAAAACAGCCAATGGAAAATATTCGGAATTAAAAGAAGCGGTTCAAAAAATGATAAAGGAAAGAAGCTTATTATTGTACAGACCTGTGCCGCACAATATATACAAGGTAAATGATGAGTACAGAATAAATTTATTTATTAAGGTGTCAAACCACAGCTTGGCAGAAACCAAAAAAATTCTAAGAGCTGTATATATGGATAAGGATATAGAAAATATAAAGGTAAGCATAAATATTAACACAGATACAATTTAGGAGGATGTATGGCATTAAGAAATTTAAGATATGAAGGCGATGAAATATTAAGAAAAAAGAGCAGAGAAGTTACTGTTGTTGATGATAAAATAAGGACACTTATGAATGACATGGTCGATACAATGTATGAAAACGAAGGTGTCGGACTTGCCGCTCCGCAGGTTGGAATACTTAAGAGAGTTGTTGTAATAGATGTGGAAGACGGCAATGTATATAAAATGGCAAACCCTAAAATAATAAAAAGGTCTGGAGAACAAACAGGTCAAGAAGGCTGCCTGAGCGTTCCCGAAAAAAAGGGCATAGTTTCAAGACCTATGAATGTAACGGTGGAATATACGGATGAAAACGGACAAGAGGTTAAATTGGATGCGGAAGGTGTTTTGGCACGCTGCATATGCCACGAGGTTGACCATTTAAACGGAGTTTTATTTACGGACAGAGCACAAAAAAGGAGTTAGTATGAATGTAATCTTTATGGGGACACCGGGCTTTGCGGTTCCGACCCTGCAAAAACTTCACGAAAGCACTCATAATATTGTCTTGGTTGTAACTCAGCCTGACAAACCCTTCGGACGGGGTAAAAAGTTAAAAAAATCAGAGGTAAAAGAAACGGCGGAACAATTAGAACTTAAAATTTTTCAGCCAGACAAAATAAAAAAACAGGAAAATATCGATGTATTAAAATCATATAATCCTGATGTCATAGTTGTGGTTGCTTACGGACAACTATTGAGTAAGGAAATTTTAACAATGCCGAAGTACGGCTGTATCAATGTCCATGCTTCGCTGCTGCCTGAATTGAGAGGAGCAGCACCCCTAAACTGGGCAATTATCAACGGAGAAACAAAAACAGGAATAACAACAATGCAAATGGATGTTGGATTAGATACAGGCGACATGCTTTTAAAAACAGAAGTGGAAATAGATGAAAATATGAATGCGGGAGAACTTCACGATATTTTAATGCATAAGGGCGCAGACCTGCTGATAGAAACATTGGATAAATTGGAGAAAAACCAATTAGCACCGCAAAAACAAGACGATTCACTATCAAATTACGCTCCAATGTTCAACAACGAAAACAGAAAAATAAATTGGAACATAACCGCAAAAAATATCCATGATTTGATAAGAGGATTATCCCCGTGGCCTGCGGCATACTTCATAATGGATGAAAAAACCGTAAAGGTATATAAATCATCATATATGAGTGATGATTCGGATTATGAGCCGGGCTATGTAATAAAAGCAAACAATGAAGGAATCTTTGTTAAAGCAAAGGACGGCATAGTAATACTCAAGGAAATACAAATGCCCGGTAAAAACAAAATGTCAGTTGAAGCATACATGAGAGGAAACAAATTCCCGGAAAAAAGAATTTTGGGGACGGACCTTTAAATTCCAGACCGGTAATGATGGTATCACGGACACATGGAGATAGCCCGATTATGCTGTAATCATCAGATTATTCGAACGAAAAAGCACCATTTCTTAAGCAGCTAAAGTATGACACCAACTATACTGACAGCATATTTGTGATGGAACAATATTGATAAGATTGTGACATATAGATTTATGGTAAATATACAGATAGAATATCGGATATTTTGCATAAAATTTTCGAAATTTACCAAAATATGATATAATATAAAATGACAAGAAAGGAGGGATTCTCTTTGGCTCAATATGAACAAGCTGTTGATTTGTGGCGTTCCTATGATATAAAATCTCCGTCGGAATTAGACCGATATTTAGATAACTTCCGTATTTTGTTTGCATATCACTCCGGTAAAATTGAGAATAATGAAATTACATACCATGACACAAGGGAGATTTTTGAGAATGGAAAGGTAGTAGGTTACACTGGGAGTCCGCGTACCCTGTTCGAGCAGCAAAACCAGAAACAGTGCTATGAATATCTCAAGGAGCGTATTATAAGCAGAGATCCTTTGACCTTAGAATTGGTATGCGAAATCCACCGCATACTCACTGCCGGCACCTATGATGAGCGCAGATATATAGAAAATCAGGAACGCCCCGGAGAATTTAAAAAGCATGATTACGTTACCGGAATTCATGAAGTTGGTTCCGCCGTTGAAAATGTTGAGCAGGACTTAGCAGAGCTTTTAGATGAAGTAAATAACTTCTCCGGCAGGGAAATACTTAAAGCTGCCGCATATCTGCATGCTCGCTTTGAATATATTCACCCATTTGCGGATGGTAACGGCAGAGTAGGAAGAACGCTGATGAATTACTTTTTAATGATTAATTATCATCCCCCTCTGATAATCTACAACGAGGACAAGGGACTCTATTACGAGTGCCTGAGAAAGTATGACGAAGATGAAAACCTTGAACCCCTCCATGAATTTATCCGTTATGAAACGGAAAAAACCTGGGCAAAAGCTATAGAACTTAAGAACGGCATCCGACAAGAACACAGAGGACTTGCTGATTTTACCTAAATAATAGCATGGATTTGATGATGTGATATCATAGGGAGGAGCTAAATGGTTTTGTATTTTACAGGAACAGGGAATAGTTTTTTTATTGCAAAGAAAATAGCAAATATTACAGGAGACGGACTGGTTTCCATAAATGAAAGAATTAAGAAAAATGATCTAACCGAAATAAAGGATGAGGAAATTCTAATATTTGTAGTGCCAACATATGCTTGGAGAATTCCTAAGATTGTGGAAGAATGGATTTTAAAAGTAAAATTCCGTGGGGCAAGTAAAGCTTATTTTGTGATGAATTGCGGAGACGGCATTGGAAATGCGGGAAAATATATCAGCCGGATGTGCAAACAAAAAGGTTTTGAGTACATGGGTACTGCTGAGATTATAATGCCCGAAAATTATATTGCAATGTTCAAATCACCTGGCGGCGAGGCATCGAAAAAGATTATTCATAAGGCGATTTCCCAGATTGAATATACTGCAAAAAGAATTGAACAGAGGGAAAATCTTCCGGAAAAGAAATCGAATTTATTTGATAGATTCAACAGCTCATTAACCAATCCCGCATTTTATTCATTTATTGTTAAAGCAAATAAATTTATTGCAAATGACAAATGTATCGGGTGTGGCAAATGTGAGAAAGAATGTCCGTTGAATAATATTCATCTTATAGGGAATAAACCTGTCTGGGGTAATAACTGTACTCACTGTATGGCTTGTATTTGTAAATGTCCGACGGAAGCAATTGAGTATGGAAAGAAAAGCATAGGAAAAGCACGATATCAATGTCCCATGTAGGAAAAGAATAAATTAAGAAAAGGAAAATACTTGACGATTAGACGGTATTTTCTTTTTTTGATTGAATTCCGGGGACGGACCTTGGGGTGACATATTGCAGATATTTTGATAAAAATCAGGTAAATACAGAATAAAGTATTTATTTGATTTTTTATTATTCGTGAAACCGATTGCGACTATTAAAAAAATGTGCTACTATTTATATGCTGGTAAAAATTATTTCAGAAAAGAATAATGGGTTACATTGAGAATTGTAGAAATGTAAATTACGGGGTTAATTATGAATAATAAAGATATACTTAGAATTGCTATGGAGCAATCAGCAATAGATTTTAATTGCTCCATAGAGAATTTTGTAAGCAGAGGAAATACGGTAGTAATATCAAAATTAAATAATGGAGCAAAAAAATACTATAAGAAACCGCAATTCTGCGGATTCGCATATTACGGCGGAGGATTAGTCGCATCAGTTGATGAAAGCCTTGTAGAGTTTATCAGTGCAATTATTGACAGGCATCCGGAGTATACTATTTTTGATGCACCGCAGCTGATTTTTCTTAATAAAGAGCTTGAAAAGTACGGAAAATGTGTTTGTCACATTGCAGAATTTTTTTTGCCGGATATGGAAAAGCAGGTTGATATTAATAATGATATTTATGTAAAGGTTTTATCGGAAGATGAGATTCCTCTTTTATACAAGGATGACCGATTCCATATGGCATTAGGATACGGAAGTGGTGTCAGTAAGGATGTATTGGCGGCTGTAGGATATATTGACGGAAAAATTGCCGGTGTTTCGGGAGCAAGTAATTATAGTGAAACAATGTGCAATTTAGGAGTTGATGTATTGCCTGAGTATAGGATATTAGGGGTTGCCACAACTCTTACGAAAATATTAACCGATGAAATCATAAACCGTGGAAAGGTACCGTTTTATTGCACGGCATGGTCAAATATACCATCAAAAAATAATGCCATAAAGAGTGGATATAGGACAGCATGGATTGAAATGGCTGCTGTTGACATAAATGATGCTATGAATATGATTGGAGAACATTTATGATGGAATTAGGTAGACTGCTATGTATATTAGTTATAATTTAAACATTAATTAATATTTTGGCGAAGAAATGTTAAATAAAGGAGACTAAAATGATTTATTATCATAATGATGGTCTAACAATACGGTCTATGAGATAATTTGTTTTATGGAGGAAAAATGAGACTCAAATATGTAGAACAGAGGTATAAAGACTTTTGGATGAGTATAGATGACCATGTTAATGAGTTAGGATTTCAAAATCGTGTATTTACTAAAACCGGTTACATAATGTGGGAAAATGAACTTCCTGTTGGAATCTTACATTATTGTGTTCTCTGGGACAAATTACCTTTCCTGAATTATATTTTTGTTAAAGAGGACTATCGCCATAAATCCATTGCATCGCAAGCTATGCAGCAATGGGAAGAAGATATGAAACAACAAGGATATAAGATGCTTTTAATTTCAACTCAAGTAGATGAAACAGCACAGCATTTTTATCGAAAGATAGGATATATTGATTGTGGCGGGTTATTGTTAAATAAATCCCCGTTTGAACAGCCTATGGAAATGTTTATGCAAAAAATGATTTAGGTAAAAGCATCGGATTTACTTAACACAAAGGCTATGAGCATGAACTATACTGACAAGTTTCAACTTGCGGGGGAGTAATGTTTAAAAGAAAATTACTTATAGGTGGATTATATGATATTAGAAACAGAAAGACTAATACTAACAGATTATCAATCTAAAAATTCAGATGATTTTTTTAAATTAAAGTCATGTAATGAAGTGTGGAAATATTCGACCTTCGTACCAATAAAAGAAAAAGTAAAAGCAAGAGTGCTGCTTGAAAATTTAATACATGAAGAAATAAAAGGAAATTATGTTTTTAATGCTCTTTATAAAAAGGATACTAAGGAATTTATAGGTGAAGCCGGAATAATTGGGTATATCCCTCATGCTAATCGGTGCGTGATTGGTTATAATTTATTACCGCAATATTGGAATCAAGGGTATGCTACAGAAATTACAAAACATTTGGTTAAGTATTCTTTTGAATTTTTAGAAGTTGAAAGAATAGAAGCTCTTGTATTGCAAATTAATTCGGCTTCTTGCAGGGTTTTGGAGAAAAGCGGATTTATGTTAGAAGGTATTTTAAGAAATTTCAATAAATGCGAAACAGGATATAGGAATGTATGTTATTACGGAATAATATCTTCGGATTATAAGAAATAGGGACTTTAGGGATGGACATTTTAAGGTCCGTCCCCAGAATTCCATTAAAGAGCTAATCCAATTACCGGAAGATAAGCTTAAAGCTCCGGCAAATACAAATTTAACTGCAGAGCTGCCAACCTTTGATATAACACTAAATGGTGTAAAAATTGATAACAGCAAAAGGTTATATCCGTTTATCGTATATAATGATATTATATGACGGTGTACTGGTTGTGCATTATGCTGGTATGCTTCATGATATTTACACGTATTCAACTATGGATACAAAAGATCATGCTCATGAAGGAGCTGCTATGGCAAGGGAGATATTATCCTCGCTGCAAATTTTTACTGATGATGAGATTGTGACGATTTGCAATGCAATATATAATCATAGTAGTAAGGGCAGTAAACATTCGCCTTTTGATGAGGTGTTAATTGATGCTGATGTTTTGCAGCATTGCTTATACAACCCTCTAATTAATGTTGCAGAACATGAAAAACAAAGGTATGAAGCTCTCAAATCAGAATTCGGTTTAATGTAGGGTATGAGCATAATGCGTAGTGTTCAAACTTCAGTCTTCAGACTTAAACAAATAGATATTTATAAGGGAGACCAACTATAGATAATTTCGGGCTAAATGAAAAGAACATAATTCAAAAACAATTATAGGAGAAATATAAGGATAAATGGGGTACTTGAAAAATTATAACATACAACATGAAAAATTGTGTAAAACCTTACAACTTGGAGATCTAATTCTTGAACCACAAGAACTGTCCGGTGGGCTTAATATGGACACAGATATATTTTTTTATGCGAGGTGAAAAATATGCAGGTATTACAAACACAAATCGGAGATGTTTATTGGCAAAGAACGATTGTATTTGCTGATACATGTTCATGGGCTGCAGGCAAGCATCTTGCCCGGTTGATGAGAAGTAATTATTTTCATGATTGGGAAACCGTATTTATAGCTGTCAAAAATGATGAAGTAATTGGATTTTGCACCTTTATGAAAGAAGATTATTATCCTGAAAACAGGTATTCCCCTTGGATTAGCTGCTTATTTGTTGACGAAAAATATCGTGGAGAAAGAATTAGCCACCAAATGATTGAAACCGCTATTCATCATGCAAAAGTGTATAATTTTTTAAAAGTATTTATACCTTCAGATATGATAGGGTTTTATGAGAAGTGTGGATTCGAGCAAATAGATACACTAAAAAATTATGGTGGGGATATCGATAGAATTTTTATGAGACAAATATAATGGAATTATGAATTATGGGGACGGACCTTGGAGTGACATATTGTATATACTTTGATAAAAATCAGGTAAATACAGAATAAAGAATTGATTTTTTTATTATTTGTGAAATCGATTGTGACTATGAAAAAGTGTGGTATTATTTATATGTCGGTAAAAATTATTTCAGAAAAGAATAAGGAGTTACCTTGAATATATCAAATAAGATAAATACCATAAAAAAATTCGGCACCTGTTTTATTTTGTTTGAACATCAAACATCGTATATTCAGGTTATGGAAAAAATGATCAGGAGTGATCGATCTTACTTACCATTAGATATGAATTCAAATGTTGTTTTAAGCATTAATGAATCAGAGTTATTTTTCAAAAGGAATAACATTCCTGCACAGGCTATAAAAACGATTGGCCATTCTGATGATAGTATTTCGATGGTATTTAAAGATGGTTCAGCTTTTATCGGCGATTTATATTCCCAAGATTTAATAATGGAAGACGACTATAAAAGTAAGCAGAGTTGGCATGATTTAAAGCTGAAAGGTGCGAAAGTAATATTCCTCGCTCATGGGGGCGATTATTGGTTGGAAATGTAAGTAATTGAACAGCAACCAAATTCTAATTTGAAGTGAAAATTATTTATATAATGGAGAAGTGTAATATGTTAAGATCAATGATGCAGGTATATGTTAAGGGCAGTGCCGAAGCAGTTCAATTGTATCAAAAAGCTTTTGATGCGAAATTGATAAGCGAACATAAAAATGATGACGGAAGTTACATGCATGCCGAGTTAGATTTATTTGGACAAATATTGGCTTTGTCAGAATCAAAAGATGAAAAGAACATAACTGGCAATATAATGCAGTTTTGCTTGCACTTTGGCGAAGCTGATAAGGGACTTGTTGAAAAAGCATTTCGAGTGTTAGAACAAGATGCTCAAATTCTGTTTCCTTTGGGACCCTGCTTCTTTAGTTCGATTATGGTTGGCTTTATAGATAAATTTGGCGTTAATTGGTGCCTATTTGCATAACTACTTGTTGAAACAAAATACGGAATATTTATTATGTCGCATTGGTGAATTATTCCAAAGTATTTTTAGGCTAATAATATTAACTAATTAGGAAGTGGGAGTGTTGATAATAGGCATACATAACAGACTTAAAGAATATCCGTTTATTATTGCGCAATCGTATTTTCATACTCCATTTGGGAATGAGTCCACATTTTATGGTTGTATCGAAAAAATAGGAATTAACCATAATTTTTTTGTAATAATCAATTGAATAATATGAAATTATGGTTAAGTTTATTTATAGAATCGGAGGTTTGAAAATGAAGATTGGAGAAGTCTGTTTGTTAACAAGTGATGTAATCCGTCTATCAAATTTTTATAAAATGTTGTTTAACATTGATAACAATAGCGATGATAATATTCATCAATTTATTATATCTGAGGAAACAACTCTTACCATTTACAATGACGGAAAAGAACGAAAAACTAACCCACATAATATTTGTATTGCATTTACGGTCAATGATGTTGATATTGAGTTTGAAAGATTAAAGGCACTTGGTGTTGAAATTGTTGAACCCCCGACCGTAAGACCGTGGGGAGTAAAAAATATGAATTTTTTAGATCCGGACAATAACTTGATTACTTTTAGATGTTTTCCTAAATAGTAATGTTATGAATATAATACTAAGTTCAACAACAAATTTCAATTTGATATATCTAAGAGCATATGAAGAGGTATTTATGATGTTTTTTGAATACAATTAGATCCATTTGTATTATGTGAGGAAATACATAAAGAAACAGGAGTCTATAGGAGTGAAGATATGGAGATAAGAAAACTAACTATTAATGATTATGAAGAAATATATGAGTTATGGATGTCAACTCCCGGAATGGGTCTGAACGACATAGACGATTCGAAATCAGGCATTGATAAATATATGAAGAGAAATCCAAATACTTGTTTTGTTGCGGTAGTATCCGGCAAAATAGTAGGAGTAATATTATCCGGTCATGATGGTCGGCGTGGTTATATTCATCATACAGCGGTTTCAATCACAAGTAGAAACAAAGGTATTGGCTCTGCATTAATTGACACCGCATTAAAAGCTTTAAAGGACGAAGGTATTCACAAAGTTGCACTTGTAGTTTTTAAGGGAAATGATATAGGAAATACATTTTGGGAACGAAAGGGGTTTGGCACGAGAGAGGATTTGAGTTACAGAAATAAGGCACTAACAGATTTAAAAAGAATAGATACATAGAATCCAATTTTAATGTAAGAGTATACAATTTTCGTGTTTCTTGTATTTAAGCTCTGTTTAAGAAAGATGCTGAAATTGGATAGTTTCTGCGCAATTGGACAAGAGAAGCAAATAATCAAATAATAGGTTCTGTTTTTATTTATAAAATCAGCGATAATCACTATGAACTTGATACAATAACAATTAACCCTTTATATCAGAATGCTGGTATCGGAACCAAAGTAATGAAATCGATTGAAAATTACTATACTGACGTTTTGGTATGGACATTACAGATTCCCGAAACAGATTATAGGAACCGACATTTCTATGAGAAATTAGGATATATACAAGTAGAATCGAGATATATTAATCAATATTTAAATTTAACCCTTTATAAAAAAGAAATAGCTTCATCATAAATTTCTGACTGGTGGATAGATAAGGTAATAGATTAGTATATAGAATTAGTTTGTGTCGAACAAAGCCTATATTGAAATATAATAACAATAAGATACATCGAGTAAGAAAGTTTTAAATTGAAGATTGGAGGAAATTAAAATGAATGTTGAGATACGTGAACTTACACCAGATTTGTTAGAAGACTGCCTATATTTTTTCGAAAATGAAGCACATGAAGATAATGAAGACGAAGATAGATGTTACTGCGTGTGTTGGTGCAGTGATGACCACCGTGAAGGAAAGGATTTTTCAACTCCGGAAAAACGGAGAGATTTAGCTGTACAATATATCAATAACGGAGCAATAAAGGGTTACTTGGCTTATTGTGACGGTCAAGTCGTGGGCTGGTGTAATGCAAATGCTAAATCAGATTGCTTGAATTGTATTAGCTGGTTACGATTTATGACTTCCGTAAAAACAAACGAACCTAAACCTGATATAAAAGTTAAATCAATTTTTTGTTTCACGATTGCACCAAGCATGAAAAGAAAAGGCATTGCTACTCAATTATTAGAACGCGTTTGTAAAGATGCGGCTGATGAAGGTTTTGAATTTGTCGAAGCATATCCAAATAAAACGTTCATAAATGTATTTCGCGATTTCATGGGACCATTGGAAATATATAAAAAATCTGGTTTCATCGTACACGAAGAAATGGAAAATTTTTATGTTATGCGCAAATATCTAAAATAAGGTATTCACAACAAATTCCAAAATGCAGGTAAGAGCATACAATTTTCGTTTGAGGATATATGAAGGATGAAATTATTAGATTTTATCATGAATTGAATGATGAAAGCATGGCTTGTTTATAGGAAAAAGCTTCCGTATAATCGATAAATAGGAAGTTGAAAGTGAAGATAATTTATATTTTGATTATGGAGGTCAGCTAATGCAAAATAAGAAAAGACTGTTAATTGGTGGAACATTTGTATGTTTAGCATTCATAACTTGCTGTATGTTTCCTTTCTTAAATTTAACAAAAGAAACTCCAATTAGAATGGAAGTTGTCAACTGGTTAGTAATTGTCGTTTCAATTATGGTTTACTATAGTATTGGACAGTTCGAAGCAAAACTATTTCCTAATAGTTCTGCAATGTTTATAATTTTATTTAATTTAATTGCTACTATTGTAGGAATGGGAAGTCGATGTTTACTCGAATTTGGAGAAGTATCGAATATTTACAATTTCACAATTCCAAACATTATATTTAATATTTTAATTTCTGCGGTGCTGACTTCAGGAACTTGGTTGTTTTATAAAAAACCGGCTAACAAAAATTAAAAGCAGCTAATTGTGAGATTATGAGCATATCTGTATAACGACAAATCCCAATTTAAATGAGATGTTATTATAACAGCGATAGACTTTATTGTAGAGCCATCATTTATAGTGGTTTTATCCATCACATGCATGGGTGCATTTATTTTGGAAGAAATTAAACGAAAGAAGAATTAAACAGTAATGGGGGAAAGTATGAAATTAGATCATTTTGTTATAAACGTTGATAAAAAATATCAGACAGATAAAACTATTATTGATTGCATTAGAGCCAATGGTTTCCCATATGAGCCAAAATGGGGAAAGGGAACTAAGGGGTTTAAAGTTTCTAACTTGTGGATAGGAAATGAATATTTTGAGATGATACGTATTCTAAAACCAGATGGTGGCGGATGGATTGAGGAATGGACAAGAAAATATAATAAAGGGCACAGAGGTATGATTTGTTTAATGTTTGATGTAGAAGGAATAGATACTATCTATCATTCGCTAAATAGAAAGAACATACCGGTAACTCAGCCAAAATGGTTAGAATTTAAGTGGTTTTTTAGTTTGCTAACCAGAAGAATGCCTTGGAGAAATTGCTATATTCCTTTTTTTGAAGGTATTCCATTGCAAATCGGATTTCAGGAAATGAAGGATGAAAAATCAAGAGATTTTATGAATCAATACATGGTTCCAAATTCGAGAGATAACGGAATTAAGGGAATAAACAAAGTAATTATAAAGGGACAGTTCACTGAAAATGATTTTGACCTGATTTCCACTGTTTTTGGAAATACAGCATATAAACATGAGACATCAATAAAAATAAAATTACCTTTAAATCAAATTATAGAATTTGTGACGGATATATATTATAAAATAGACATTTATACTGATTCAAGCAAGGGAGACTTTATTGAAATTGAAAATATAAAACTCTATTGCTAAATTCAAGTTTGCAGTATTTTTCACATTCTTCAAATGGTACGTTACACTGGTATTATAAGGCGAACTATAGATTATTTATATAAGAGGTATTAAATTGAGTGAATTAATTTTAGTAAACCCATCAAAGGTTTTAGAAGAAAAAATTCTGGAATACAAACAAGAGTATTTAAACTTTGAGGAAACTAATATCAATGGCAGTTGTGGTCTGGCCCGTTATAATGACTTTGATGAATGGCTTGAAATTGTCCTTTCAATTGAGAAAGATAAGCTTCGCAATAATGTTCATGCCAGCACATTCTTTTCTGTAAGAAAACCTGATAATAGAATTATAGGTACTATTCAGCTACGCCACTTTTTAACTGACGAACTGGAAAAACATGGAGGACAAATAGGCTATGGCATCCGTCCGACTGAGCGAAAAAAAGGTTATGGTAAGCAGCAATTATTACTTGTTTTAGAAATTGCGAAAAATATGAAAATTCCAAAAGTAATGATTATCTGTGATAAAGATAATATTGCTTCAAGTCAAACTGCGATGAGTTGTGGTGGTACATTATCAGGCGAAAACTTCTATGAAGGTAAAGAACAACAAATATATTGGATTAACCTACATTAATAAGCAGAATCTACAGTAAGTTTCTTGCCCAATGGTGACGGTTTTTGTCGGACAATTACAATTATGCCGAAGAGAACCGTAACCCTTGAGTCAGGAAGGTAAACAGGAATTTTTAAGAGAGGAAAATTAAAATATGTGTAATGATTTTGTAAACTTAACAACAGAAAACCTTGTTAATGAGCATTTATGTTGTATTATACGCAGTAAAAAGCCCCATCAAGGTATTGACGCAAAGCGGCAATGGCTTTCAGAGCGACTAAATGAAGGTCATGTCTTTAGAAAGTTAAATGCAAGAGCTACGGTTTTTATTGAATATGCTCCTCTTGAAACTGCTTGGGTTCCCATAATTGGTGACAACTATTATTATGTGTATTGCTTATGGGTTTCTGGTAGTCACAAAGGAAAAGGGTATGGGAAATTGCTGATGGAGTATTGTTTGGCTGATGCCAAAGAAAAGGGTAAATCCGGCATTTGTATGCTCGGAGCAAAGAAACAAAAATCTTGGCTTTCAGACCAATCATTTGCGAAGAAGTTCGGCTTTGAGGTTGTTGATACTACCAATAATGGTTATGAATTGCTTGCATTTTCTTTTGACGGAACAATGCCAAAGTTCGCACAAAATGTTAAAAATGAAAAAATTGAAAGCAAAGAGCTAACAATTTATTATGATATGCAATGCCCCTATGTCTGTCAAAACATTGAGATGATAAAACAGTATTGTGAGATGAATGACGTTCCTGTATCTTTAATTCAAGTGGATACACTGCAAAAAGCAAAGGAATTGCCTTGTGTTTTCAATAACTGGTGTGTGTTTTGTAAAGGAAATTTTGAGACAGTGAATTTGTTAGATATCGCTTACTTAAAGAGAATACTTAAAAAATGAAAATATAATTTTGGCTTGCAATGGTCAGGTTGTGGGCTGGTGCAATGCAAATACTAAAGCAGATTGTTTAAATTGTATTAGTTGGCTGCGATTCTGTAGAAACAAAGAAACCTGCTCCTGATATAAGGGTTAAATCAATTTTCTGTTTCACGATTGCACCTAACATGAAAAGGAAAGGTATTGCTATTCAATTATTATAACGTGTTTGTAAAGATGCGGCTGATGAAGGTTTTGATTTTGTTGAAGCATATCCAAATAAAAAGTTTATAAATATATTTCGCGATTTCATGGGACCTTTGGAAATATATAAGAAATCTGGTTTTACCATACACAAAGAATTGGAGCATATTTATGTTATGAGAAAAAAGCTATAGAATTTGACAAAGATATATTTTGATTATACAATAATGCTGGGAAACAAAGAGAATTGGAATTAAGCATTTTTTGGAATTCTTCCTACGGCAGCGAAACTAAGAAAATACTTCAAGATGGAGATTATATTATGGATTATAAAGAAGTTAAAATAGAAATCTATGTACCGATGGACTTCGTCGTTTCCTTAAGAGATGCTCTTAATGAGATTGGCGCATGCAGAGTGGGAAATTATGATAACTGCATATCTGTGACGCAAGTAAGCGGATATTGGAGACCGCTGGAAGGAGCAACCCCTTATAATGGAACAGTAGGAAAAATATCCTGTGGACAAGAGTGCAAGATGGAGGTCCGCTGTAAAAAAGATTATATTATGGACGCAATTCATGTAATAAAGAAGGTACACCCATATGAAGAACCTTTATATAATATTATTCCTACAGTTAATCATTTGTACGAGTAAATATGAAGCTGTACTGTGGGGGATGAATATAACACGAAAAATTAGATAATCTTCAGGAGCATCTATATTTTTAAATGGAGGGAATTAGCTATGCTTGAAAAGATACCGTCTGATAAGGAAATAGCAGATTTGATTGGACAGCAACTATTTGAAGTTTGGAATAAGTTATGTGATCTTATTGAATCAAAATATGATATGGAACGTCTCTGGGACAGAGGTGGTAGGGAATGGACATATGAGTATAAATATCGCAGAGGCGGAAAAACCTTATGTACACTATATGCCAAAGAAAATACAATTGGGGTTATGATAATTTTTGGCAAATATGAGAGAGAAAAGTTTGAAGAATATAGAACTAATTATTCACTTGAAACACAGGAGATTTATGACGAATCTAAAACATACCATGATGGAAAATGGATGATGTTTAGATTGACTGATACATCATTATTTCCGGACATGGAAAAGTTACTGTTAATTAAGCGAAAATCCAACAAAAAGTAATTTTCGGATTCCTATGTATGGTGAAGTATCAACGGTGTGGCTTAGTTAAATTACAGGAGGCAGAAGGTTTGCAATATCAGATTTTGTCGCTATCATCTTTGATAGCGTTTTATTTAATATATATTGGAAAGATGATAGCACAAAAAAAGAAGGGAATCCAAACAGATCACATTGCAAAAGGCGAAAAGAAAGATACTTTAATGACAGTAGAAATTGTTATGAAGATTGCTACATATAGTATTGTAGCAGTTGAAGTTGCCAGTATTGTCTTGAATTCGTATGTTTTAAGCCCGACTATCAGAATATTCGGCATTTTAATTGGATTCACAGGTGTAATCATTTTTGGAATTGCAGTATATACAATGAAGGATAGCTGGCGTGCAGGTATCCCGGATAACGATAAAACAACCATGGTTACGAATGGTATTTACAGTATCAGCAGAAACCCTGCATTTGTAGGTTTTTACTTAAGCTATATCGGAATTCTTCTTACATTTTTCAATTGGGTATTGCTCGCATTTACAATATTTTCAATAATGCTATTACACTTTCAAGTTTTGAAAGAAGAGGAATATCTGCCGATGGTATTTGAAAATGATTATATCATATACAAGAAGCAGGTAGACCGTTGTATTGGCAGAAAACGAGCATAATATGAAGTCTATAAATATAGTTAATGTGAGAGCATAAAAATACTTTATAGATAAACAGGAATTTGATGTGCGGATTATTTATATTTGATGAGGAGGGAATCTTATGCAGAAAACATTTTCTGAAATTAAACTTTTTCAAGTAAAGCCTGAAAAACTGGAACAGTTTGAAGCTATTGCAGACACAATATCAAAAGAACAAATAAAACAACAAGGATGTATAGCAATCAAGTATATGAAACGTTTCTATACTATTGATGGTATTGAACTCGGTGAAGCGCCAAGAGAATTAACCAAGGTTGTAAGATGTGTTAAGTATTATTCTTTTTGGGAGTTTGATAACAAAGAGAATTATGGCAAAGCAACAAAATGGTTCTTTGAAACCTATTTAAAGGATATGCAAAAACTACTGATTGCTCCATTTGACATTAATTGCGGCAATTCACTATAATAATTGAATTTCGAGGTAATTTAATATGGATAATTCACAAATTGAAATACAAATGATAGACAATTCTTTGCAAGATAATCATTATTGGAAAAAGCTGATTTCTATGTTTGCTATGGTTGGCCTGAAATTTGAAATCCACTGCTGGAATGAAGAAACAGAAGAAATTAAAAATGCACTTAAGTTTGGAAAAGAAAAATCAACTGATTGGGAATTTGGAACAATCATTGAAGGAGTTGTTGATAAAAAGTTCATTGAAATGATTTACCATACAGCGAAGCCGCTGGATGTAGCGATATACAATAAAATGACACCTTTCTTTTCTATATTTTTTGAAAATGGATTTTCTTCTGAGCATTATGGGACAGAACTTCACATTTTATCTATGCCGATCGACGATGCTAATTTCACAATGTTGTTAAAAAGACTGCGAGAGTACGCTATTATTAATGAATTCTAAGTTGATATTATATTCCAATGCCAGGAAAGCTGATAAGTTCCAATTCATAGGAAAATATGACAAAAGCAGTATTTTTCGATTTATTTTTTACACTAATTTACCCAAGATATTCAGATATAAATGAATATGATATTGTCGGTATATCTGCAATGGAATGGGAAGAATATGCCGAGGATAATATTCTATATCATGAAAGAGCGCTGGGAAGGGTGAAAACAGAAAAAGAAATAATTGATAGAATTGTTGATATTATGCCATATGATTTGAATGAGATTCAGAAACAAGAAATATTTCAAATACGTGAAGAGAGAATGAAAAGAGCATTATTAACAATTGATAATAAAATTGTTGATACTCTTAGAAAAGTGGATGATAAGGGGATTAAAATCGGACTTATTAGCAATGCAGATATGATTGATTCAAAACATTGGGACAAGTCTCCCTTATCAGAGTTTTTCGATGTAGCCATATTTTCATGTAATGTTGGCATATTGAAACCAGAGCCGGAAATTTATAAGCTGGCAATGGATATGCTGGGTGTTAAGCCAGAAGAAAGTATCTTTATTGGTGATGGTGGTTCAGATGAACTGTATGGAGCAAAAAGAGCAGGAATGAAAACAGTATTTACAGAGTACTTGGAGCGTAAATCACCAGATAAAATTGAAAAGATTAAATTGTACGCAGATTATCATATTAATAGCTTTGATGAAATATTAAAATATATAGAATAACAAATTTCAATTTGAAAAAGGAAGAATGCAAAAAGTTATAGTTCCAACTTACGGCTGAGCATGATGGAAAAAGAATTTATAGGGGTGAGCGTATGAATATATGTGAAGAATGCTATAGCAAGAAAAGTAGAATAACACCACTTCTCAATCCTCTGGAGTGTTTAAAAAGCCACACTCAATATATTTGCGGAACGTGTGGACGGTGTATTTGTATTGAATGCGATGAGAAAAGAGGATTACAAAGATGGAATTTTCCATTTAAATCATTAGAAATTGCAAAGCTATATTTGCGGACTGCTGATTATACAATGAAAAAAAGTTGTGGCATTTATGAGATAAAAAATAAAAATAGTCGTATTACATATAAGATATTTGCAGATGTTAATGATTTGCACTTGTTTCTAAAGAAAAACAAAGATAAATCTTGTGAATTAATGCAGCCTGTATTTCAGAATAATGAATATAGGGAGTTCTCGCATACTGTTGTAAAAAAGCTAACCGCGGAGGAAATTGAAAAATATATGTCAGAGCGATAAAATTTCAATTTGTAGCTAACAAACAAAAAATAATAGTACGACATATTCTTTACATATTTTGTCGCATCAGTATAATTATGTTCAACAGTCAAAAATTACGGACTAACAATTGCATTATCATAGCGATAAACAGGAATTTAACGGAGGTATATGTATGAGAAAGTGTATAAGGTGTGAAACCGAAATGATTGAAAATTGTACAATAAAAATTGAAGGTGCTGGCTATGGTATAGTAATGGCAACAGACGATAAGCGTTTATTCGCCAATAGAATAGGAAAACCAAAAGTAGCCATTTGTCCAAACTGTGGTGAAGTATCTATCTACGTTGAAAATACAAAGAATTTAGGATAAACAAACTCCAATTTATACAGGTGAATAAAATACTTTAGACTGATTATGGGAGAAATATTAACATGCAGGACATTGAAGCAATATTTTTTGACTTATTTTTTACTTTGATTACACCTAAATATCATTTGCAACAGAATGAAAATGATGTAATAGGATTATCTGTTAAGGAATGGGAGTTATATGCCAATTATGCAAAAAGACAATATAGTAATAAATAAATTGCAACTTAAAAAGGTTGGTTTGAAACATGAATAATTTGAAAGTAGCTTTATTGCAGCTTATGCCTGAAAATACTTTAGATGGCAACCTGCAAAAAGGATTGAAATATTGCAGAAAATCCAAAGAAATGGGTGCAGACATTGCGTTGTTTCCAGAAATGAGGAGCATTGGCTATAATATACCTGAAGATATTGAAGAATTGAAAGAAAATGCTGTATCTGTTAATAGTGCATTTGTTAATTCATTTGGTAAAATTGCAAGAGAACTTAATGTGGCTATAGGAATAACCTTCCTTGAAAAGTACGATCCCTTACCAAGGAACACCATGTGCTTGTTTGATCGTTTTGGAAACAATATACTTACATATGCAAAGGTACACACCTGTGATTTTGATGATGAATGCACATTGATGTCTGGTAATGATTTTTATGTTGCTGATTTGGATACTGAGCAAGGTTATGTAAAAATTGGGGCTATGATTTGCTATGACAGGGAATTTCCGGAAAGTGCCAGAATTCTTATGTTAAAAGGTGCTGAGATTATTTTAGTACCAAATGCTTGCCCGATGGAGATAAATCGCATATCACAGTTACGGGCGAGAGCTTATGAGAATATGGTTGGCATTGTAACTGTCAATTATCCAAAAGGAAAACCTGACTGCAACGGTCATTCCACAGCCTTTGACGGGATTGCCTACAGTACATCTGAATTTGGCTCAAGAGATACTCTTGTAATTGAAACCGGTGAACGAGAAGGGGTTTATATAGCTGACTTTCCCATTAATGAAATAAGAGAGTATAGAAGCCGTGAAGTACATGGAAATGCATACCGGCATCCACAGAAATACAAATTACTCATTTCCGAAAGTATTAAAGAACCATTTATCAGAAAGGATTATAGAAAATAATATAAGGGAGACTTGTATATGAAAAGTACTGCAGTACTAATTTATAATCAATTTTGTAATTTTGAATTTAGCGTGGCACTTGAAATGCTTGCTATAGCTGAAAAGCCGATAACAGTGTTTGCAAAATCATTAACCCCTGTGCGTAGCGAAGAAGGTCTGGCCATTTTACCCGATAAAACCATAGATGAATTAGTTATTGAGGAATTTGACAGCCTACTGTTGACAGGAGCTGCTGATATTAGAGAAACAATCAATGATGAAAGCATACTAACCTTCATACAGAAGTTTGATAATCCTATGATGAAAATTGGAGCTATATCGATTGCTCCAATCCTACTTTTAAAAGCGGGAATGTTAAAAGGTAAAATCTTTATGGCAGGGATTAACAAGGACGATTTATTTGAGGAAGGTTTTACTGAAAATGATTTAGCCGGTATGGTAGGATGGGATGATAATCTTAAATCTCCTATTAAAGAAGGGTTTATTATCTCCGATAATATCGTAACATCTGTTTCCTATAACTTTGCCAAATGGGCGCTTGCTTTTGGTGAAATGGTTGGAGTTCATATTCCGCCTGAGACTTTTGGGTTAGGAATATAGAAGTAATAATATATAATAATCGTTGAGGTTATACAAAGATGAAGATTGAAATCGAAAGTAACATATTGCGTTATTATTTACGAAATATATATTTTATTAACGGAACTGCGTATGCGGGAAAATCCACCATGGTTGCTATGCTTGCCGAAAAATACGACATGGTTCACTGCTGTGAAAACTATCATGCCAAGAGCTGTGATAAATTCGCTACGCCTGAATTTCAGCCTAATATCGGATATTTTCAAACAAAGAAGGACTGGCAAGAGTTTATAAATCGTACACCATACGAATATGAGAGATGGATAGATGGTTGTTCACGGGAAGCCACGCAAATTGAAATTGCTGAACTACTTCGCATACCTGAAGGTCAAAAGGCAATTGTAGATACCAACATATCATTGGATGTGCTGCGTGAAATATCCGATTATCACCATGTTGCCATCATGCTTTCTCCGCAATCGATGTCGATAGATAGTTTTTTTGACAGGGATGATGATGAAAAACAATTTTTGTTGGAGCAAATACAGCTTGCGGATAACCCAGAAAAAACTATGGATAACTTTAAAGAATGCTTAGCAAGAATTAATAGCAAGGAACGCTACAACGAATTTTTAAACAGCGGTTTTTTTACGATAATCCGAGAAGACACTACAATAGATACACGGTTTGAAACCATGAGTAGATTGGCAGAGCATTTCCAGCTTGAATCACAGTAAACTATAAATAGTAGTGAGTAAAGGTATGAATTGGATAAAGCGGAAAATACGGGAGGTACATTTGCACATATGGAAAATATTTATGAAGTCTTTGAATTTTATAACGCCGGCACCGAAAAAGGAAGATTAGAAAAGGGACTTGGAAAAGTTGAGTTGTATAGGACTAAGGAGATATTGAGAAAATATATCACCAAGCCTAATAATACAATTTATGATATTGGCGGAGGTATTGGAATATATTCATCCTGGCTTACAAAGTTAGGAAACGATGTACACCTTTTAGAATTAGCACCATCGGCGGTTGAATATGCTGTTAATAATCAAAGTGAAAATAATAATTTTGTTGCGGAAGCATGTGACGCAAGAAATGTTAATAGACCTGATGAGAGTGCAGATATGGTTTTACTTATGGGTCCGTTGTATCATCTGCAAGATAGAAATGACCGATTAAAGGTTTTGAACGAAGCTAAAAGAGTTTTAAAGAAAGATGGTCTGTTATTTACGGTTGGAATTTCTAAATACAGTTCTACAACTTGGGCATTATCAACCTATGGACAAGATAATAACTTTTTAGATGATGATATATATATTAATATGATTGAAAATGAATTATCATCAGGCATACATAATAGACCTAAAGAATATCCATTTATTATTGCACAATCGTATTTCCATACTCCATTAGAATTGCAAAGAGAAGTTGAATCGGTAGGGTTTAAAACAATTCAAAAACATGCAATAGAAGGAGTAATTTGGTTTACACCATGTTTAGATGAAAAATGGAATGTCATAAGCAGCAGAGAAAGATTATTAAATATAGTAAGACAAACGGAAAATGAAGGAGAAATAATGGGAATGAGTCCACATTTTATGATTGTATCGAAAAAATAATGATGGTCTAACTATACGGTCTATGCTGTTATTTGGAAATAGAAAAAGGGTACTAAGATGTTAGCTGCGCATATGACGGGCTATCCATAATATTGTAAAAATTTAGATAACACGAAGCAAACAAGCTCCAACTTATTACCATGGAGGAAAATAATGAATATTAAATGGGAACAGGAATGGGATAAAATATATAAAAGCCAAGGGGAAGTTCAATTTGATATACTACCAACTGTAAAAGTAGCGGCAGATATTTTTAAAAAAAATGGCATTAAAAATGTAATGGATTTAGGATGTGGTACAGGAAGACATTCGATATACCTTGCAGAGCAGGGTTTCAAAGTATATGCTACCGATATTTCTGAAACAGGATTGGAAATAACAAAATCAAAAGCTGAAAAATTGAATTTGAGTAATATTGAGTTTAAACAACATGATATGAGAGATATATTATTTGATAACAATACATTTGGTGGAATCTTATGTGTATGGACAACGGGACATGGGACATTGGAGGACTCCCGTAAAAATATTAACGAAATATACAGAGTGTTAAAAACTAATGGAATAGCAGTTATTGATTATGTATCAATATATGATGAAAATTATGGAAAAGGCATAGAGATAGAGAAAGATACCTTTATTAATAATGTTGAAGGTGAAGAAAACATTCCACATCATTATTCCTCAATTGAAGAACTAAACGAATTATATTCAAATTTTTCTCAGGTTGAGATAACGCCGGTTGATTATCAATTTTTTGATAATTATGGAGAGAAACACATTATAAAAGCATTTGTTGTTATCTCTATAAAGTAATGTATAGCTCACGTTTTTCTCTACATAAAAAAATAATCTTTTTGAAAGTTTTGGATTGCAGATTGGAGGGAATTAAAATAAACGTTGAGATACGTAAACTGACACCAGATTTGTTAGAAGATTACTTATATTTTTTCGAAAATGAAGCTCATGAAGATAATGAAGGTATTATAATTTTGAGGTGATAGTAAATGAAGATAAAAAAGCTGCAGCAGTCTGAAAAAGTGGATGTAATAAATCTTGTATGGAACGTTTTTTTAGAATTCGAAGCGCCTGATTATATAGATGAAGGTATCAATACGTTTCGTGATTTTATTAATAATGAGGGCGCAATAAGCGGACTTGAAATATATGGAGCATACGAAAATGGAAATCTTATTGGCATAATAGCAACGAGAAACGAAGGTAACCATATTGCATTATTCTTTGTACATGGAAAATATCATAGGAAGGGGATTGGGCGGAAATTACTTGAAGTGGTTCTAAAAGATAGTACATCAGAATCAATCACTGTTAATTCATCACCTTATGCAACAGAGATATATCATAAACTGGGATTTGTAGATACCGATATAGAACAGACAAAGGAAGGTATGAGATTCACACCAATGAAATACCAAAAATATCGATAAAAGGTATGAAAAAATTTTATGAAAGTTGCGGATTTGAAGCCGTACCCTTCAGTTATAATGGGGACGGTATGAGAATAAAAATTGAAAAATAATTATTCAAATTCTAATTTACTAGGGAGAAAATATGTATAAAAGTGCAATTCACATATATGGAGCATCAGGCTCAGGGACATCTACTTTAGGTAAGTTTATATCAGAGCAGCTTGGATATACTTTTATGGATACTGACGATTATTTCTGGCTTCCAACAAACCCAAAATACACTAAGAAAAGAGATAAAGCAGAAAGGCTTCAAATGATGGAGAAAGATATCCTGAAATCAGATAAATCTGTTATTTCTGGTTCACTCGTAGATTGGGGAGATAACTTGATTCCATATTTCACATTGGCAGTTCGGGTAATAACGGATAGTAAAGTTCGTATTGATCGATTAAGAGAAAGAGAAAAAAGGTATTTTGGTTCACGTATAGAAATTGGTGGAGACATGTACCAGAATCATTTGGAGTTTATTGAATGGGCGGCATCTTATGACACTGGAGATGTAAACATGAGAAGTAAAGCAAAACATGATGACTGGCAAAAATTATTAAGGTGTAGGCAAATTATTGTAAACGGTGAAGACCATTTAACGTATAATTTGGAACTTATAAAAGATAGTCTGTTACTATAGTAACAAATTCCAAATTCCAATTTGTAGCTAACCTATTACATAATTCCAATTATACTCATCATAGTTATAAGAGGAGTAGATACAATAGACACTAAAACAATGGAGGGGTTATAATTGAATCCAAGTAATTCAAGTTCAATTAGCATTATTGGTGGAGCAGATGGACCGACGTCTATTTTTATAATTGGAAATCCGATTTTGACTATTATAACTTTTATATTAATATTACTATTAATAATAGGAGTTTTACACTTAATTTTCAAGGAAAAGTCGCATAAGTAAGAAATGCGTTGTAAGAAATTGAATGGAGTAAAAAGTTGACTATGTAAATTATGGAACGTATTTATTTAATTACAACCTTATGATTAGAAGCATGTAATTTAAGATTTTGAATAATGAGTTTACAGAAGTCAATAAAGGAAAACTAATAATTGTATGATAACGTTAAATAATAAATAGATAACTTCTACTCGTGTCTATAATATATAGGAGGTAAGTCGATATGGATAAGAAGGTAATAAGGACAATCTGTATAGTATTGCTTCAGCATTTCTTCTGACAGGCGTCTTTACAGATAAAAATTACATTTTTTCGCCAATAGGGTTTTGTTTTATTATTGCTGGTAATATGCACAGTAGTAGGAAAATATAAGAATGTAAGAAATTTGAACATTTTATTAATATTTGCGTCTAAATATATTAGAATTATCATTAATAAATAGTAATTGTATAGGAGTGAAAGAGCATGAAGTTAAAATTTAAAGTTATAATTATTGCAGTTGTTTTAATGGTTGTTTTGTCAACTAATGTATTTGCATATAATGTAAACGTTACATTGCCAACATTCGATGTAAGAGTGAACAATATAGAAATAGACAACGAAAACAGAGAGTATCCTCTGCTTGTTTATAAAAATATTACATATTTTCCTATGACCTTTCATGACAGCCATTTTTTAGGTTTGGAAACTAAATGGGATGAAAGTATCGGATTAAAAATAAACAAAAGTGAAAACAAACATGGATATGTGGATTATAACTCTTCTGCAAATAAATCAAGTTATACTGCAGCAATTCCGTATTTTAATGTTGAAGTGAATGGAAATTCAATTGATAACAGCAAGGAAGAATATCCGATTTTAGTATTTAGAAATGTTACATACTTTCCTCTTACATGGAGATTTGCAGTTGATGAATTCGGATGGGATTACAAGTTTACACGAGAGAATGGTCTTGAAATAAGCAATCCAACACACACAGGTCTTAAGGTTACCGAGGTAAAATTACCTGTTGCAAGGAAAAGAGATTTTCATAACGGGGCATTTACGGTTGCCGGTGATTATTTTTATTATGAAGGCGAAAAAGGAATTATTTATCAAACACCAATAGATAATCCAAGTGTCAAAAAGTCAGTTTATGAACTTCCAATGTGGACTTATGGAGACAGCTATGTTTACCCAAGTCTGGAAACAGACGAAACCAGAAACTTTGGATATGGAATAGCAATGCTGACCTACCATCAGGGAGGAGCAACAATGGGTGCTGACTATAAAATAATACTTAATGATGATGGTACAAATGAAACTTTTGCAGTAGGTTATTTGAACAGAAAGGTTTTCGGTGATGCATTCGGAGATATTACTGTTGATGTTAGTCACTTTCCACCACCTTTTCCAAATAATCTTACAATGAAAAGAGAAGGAGAAGAAGAATTTAAAGCTATAGGAAGTGCCGATTATGTCTATGGCTGGGTTAAAAATGTAGAATACAGCAGAAGTGATGATTTACATAAAACCGGTGGTGAAATAATTGCATTTGCATATGGCAGAAGTAATGATTTATATAAAATTGATGATGAAATATATTTATTAGCATATAAGTTTAATGATGAAAAAGCTACAACGGGAATCCACAGAGTAAATATCAACGCAGGGGAAATCATTAGAATATGCGAAGAAGCTGTTCAAAGATTTATGATAGAAGGAAATATGATTTATTTCATGGATATAGAAGGATATTTGTATAAAATTTCTCTTGTTGACGGCAATAAGGCAGAGAAACTGACAGATTTTGTTGTGAGTGATTTCACAGTTTTAAATAATATTGTTTATTATGTTTCAGTAGAAGACAAGGGGCTTGAATTATTTAAATTAGGAGAGAGTAATTCTGTAAATCCGGGTGGACGTGTGAGAGAATTAGTTAATACTGAAGGATATGTTTACTGTATATTTGAAGAAAGTACTACTTATAAATTTATTGTTTTTACTAAGACAGGATTGCAGATTTTTAAAACAAATGCAAATATAAGATTTGTAAGCATAAATCAAAACAGGTTATTTTATCATAAATAAATCAAATTAAATGAAAAAAAGCAAGCATGCCTGTTGCATCGCTATAAAGATATTTAGGTGCAGCAATCAATTTAGAAGGATATTCAGGTCTGGTATATTTGATATGAGAATGTTTACTCATAAACAGTTGAAAATTATTTTGAAGGGAGAATTATTTTAATGATTGCATATAAGGAAATTGATTCATCAATTATTGAATCAATAAAAGATATTTATAAAAAGGAATCTTGGAATTCATATTTGAAAGATGATGAAAAGCTGATACGAGCATTTGATAAGTCACTATACAGTATGGGAGCATTTGATGATAACAAACTTATTGGTTTTATCAGATGTGTCGGAGACGAAGAACATATTTTGGTTGTGCAGGACTTAATAGTCGATCCTGAGTATCAAAAACGAGGTATCGGTACATATCTCTTCGAAACAATATTGCAAAAATATTCTATGGTAAGAATGTTTATAGTTATAACCGATATAGAGGATATAGTAGATAATAAATTTTATCAGTCCTTTAATATGAAAAAATTAAAAGATATGAATATGGTAGGATATATTAGGTAAATTACGATTTTATTTAGAAACCTTTAACTGAGTTTATCGTGTAGTTTTGAATTGTGAATGGGAAGTTAAGTTTATGGAGGATTTTACAAAGAAAGATATGGAGGAAGCGCTCTATATAGCTTCACCATTGTTAACGAAGGCACTTTTGGGGAGTTACTAATTATGAAGAAAAATAATGAAAAACTGAAATATTTGACAATTATTATAATTGCTTTAGTTATATCTTTTTTACTTAAGTTAAATCCAAGCTATTTAGTTTCTTCCGATTTAAAAAGAAGAATGTATAGTGATTTTAAGTCTTTTGAAGGCGAAATTGAAAATCTTAATAAAAAATTAGCAAGCATCATTATTGCTAATGATTATGATTTAGATAAATTGCCTTTAAATGTTGAAGTATTAAATAACTTTTCAAAATCAAAAAATAATGCTGCAAGTATTAAAAGGTATGGTTTAAGATATGATTACGATGATGTTTATCTCAGGTATAATGAAAATATACAAAATATCTTAGAGGATGGAATTATTGGCGACACAGAACAAGTATACATAAATGCTTTGTACGATTATAATGGAGAAATAATTAAGGAATTTAATAATCTCCTGAAACCTATAAATAACGGCAGATATGATACAACACAAAAACCTTATAAAAGTATAATAGACGATTACATAGAATTTTCGGTTTCAGCTGATGAAATTTTAAATACTCAAGATTATAAAATATTAAAGGATTATAGAGGTGATTTTTCTAATTTTGATATATTAAGAGCTGAAAATTTCATTAAGGATGTTTTTTCAAAGATGGTGCCCCAGCGTGAGCTTAATTTTAATAACATGGATGATTTGAATGCTGACAGTGTAATTTTCACTACACATGAAGACGGAGATGATATTGATACAGGTACAGTATATGAAGAACCCCAGTATCGAATTGAATATGATAAGAAAAGTAGAGAGGTTTATTTAAGGTTAGTGGGTAACGTGATCCCGTCATATGTTATTGATGAAGAAGAAATTGATTCTATTGCTCAAGGGATAATTAAAAAACTTAATTACAAGGGCGTTTTAAATGAGAAAACTGTTAGCAACATTGGTGTCCCACAGCTATCAAGCATAAATTATTCATATACTAATAAAACAGGAGGTGTATGGGATAAGCAGCAAAATTTAAATATAGAATTAGATTCCTATGGCTTAGTTAGAAAATTATATATTATAGACAGTGATGACTATAAAATTATGGATTTTATAGATATAAATGAAACTATAAATTTAATTAAAAAAAAGGCAGACGTAAATGACATAAATAAGATTAAAAATATAAATGGAGCACTTGAATATATTATAAATGTTAATTATAAAGGTACAAATTATAATATGGTGATTGACGGGATAACCGGGAAATTTAAATATGCAGATTAATTCGGAATTACGATTCCTAGGCTGAATTGGTTAAGACCACTTTTGGTATATGTGGAGGAAGGAAACAATATGAGCAAAAAAAACATACAAGCTTTAACCATTATGGACGAACGATTCGGACATGATACGTTGATTTCACTTGCAACGATAGATGGCACCCGTCCGGCTGTTCGCATTGTGAACAGTTATTATGAGGACGGCACATTTTACACCGTAACCTATGCGCTCTCAAATAAGATGAAGGAAATTAAAAAGAACCCGGAAGTTGCTATTTGCGGGGAATGGTTTTCGGCACACGGTATAGGCGAGAATATGGGTCACCCTCGTGATGAGAAAAACGCTGAACTTATGACAAAGCTACGTGCGGTTTTTGCACAGTGGTACGACAACGGTCATACCGACGGAAATGACCCGCATACTTGTATTCTGCGTGTTTGCCTGACAGATGGTGTGTTGTTCCACAACGGCAAGAAATACGAGATTGACTTTGTAAAGGTTTAAGCCATGACAAAATCTTGTTTGGACCGGTGGCAGGATATTTATTAATGTAAATAAAGTATTGAATTTTACAATTTTACTTAAGAACAGTTTAATAAAGAGGAGAAAAAAGCATGCTAAACAGTAAAGGTTTTGATTTATGGGCAAATGGTTATGATAAGAGTGTAAACTTAAGCGAAGAAAACAATGAATACCCATTTGCAGGCTACAAGGATGTATTAAATTATATTTATAACCAAGTCAGAGAAAATAGTTATTCAAGTGTTTTGGATATTGGATTTGGTACCGGAATATTAACAACACAACTATATAATGAAGGTTATCATATTACCGGAATTGATTTTTCAAGCAGCATGATTGATATAGCAAAAAAGAAAATGCCGGATGCCACATTAATAAACTGGGATTTTACAAGGGGGCTTCCTGTAGAAATTAAAGGCAATAAATACGATTATATAATAAGTACATATGCAATTCACCATTTATCTGATGAAGAAAAAATTGAATTTATAAAATCTCTTTCAAAGTTATTAAATGCAAATGGGAAAATATTATTAGGAGATGTTTCTTTTGAAACAAGCGAAGAATTAGCCGAATGCAAGGAAACGTACAAAGAAATTTGGGATAATGAAGAATTTTATTTTACTGCAAATATAATGATGAAGAGTCTTAATGAAAAATATTATTGTAATTATGATAAGATATCGTATTGTTCAGGTGTATTAACCGTTGCAAATAGGATTTCAGGGAAATGACATACGAAAAATTCGACCGGAAATAATCACTAATGGTTATCTGTTTTTTACGGGACTGATATTTGCTCCTGTAGATGTATTAAAATTATGATATAGAAAATTTATATAGTCTTGTCAAATCTATAGATTTGAATCTGTTGGGTAGTGCAGTTTTAAACAGTCAATTATTTATATTATGAGGAAGGAAATGTATGGAGTTTATTTTCGTATTAAGCAAGTATAATGATGTATTATTCAAGTCACAAGTTAGTAAGGCATTAGAAAAAAGAACAGAATTAGTTTCAAGAAAAGAACACCCCAAAATGTGGGAATTTACAGATAAAATGAACTCGAAGGAAAAAGCCTCCGAAGAAGTGCTTAAAAAGCGTCATAGCAGATATAAGATATACGGAATACTTTTATTGCTTATGGGATTTTTTCTTTTAATTCCTTCGCTAATGGACCCGAAGGAGTTGCTGATTCCGTTAATAGTAAGCGTATTTACAGTTGGTATAGGGATTACATATTTAAGATATGGAAGTAAATCGAAAAAGGCAAAGTTAAATGCATTTGATAAAGCGGCAATAAAGCTGTTTAGCGAATATGAAACAATTCCTACATATCAAGTTACATTTACAAATGAAAAAATCCGGTTAAAAGAAAACAATGCAATTGATTATTGTGAAATAGAAATAGTTTTTATCACAGATGATTTATTTATCTTAATTTGGAATGAACGAATTACTGTTTTGCAAAAGAAAGATTTAATACCACATAATGTGACAGAGTTTATTAACTTTATTACAGACAAATCACAAAATTTATTTGAAGTAATAAATATCGCTTAATATTTGAACGTCGGATATTGTGATATTTTAGGGACGTATTTTATGGACGGACCTTTGAGTGGTATTTATAGAATGATAATTTACATAAAGTAATAGATATAGTTAGTGTTAGGAGAACGAAAATGAAAAAAATACATACTAATCTTAAGGATGGAATTATTGCTTTACCGTCTTTTCCTGTTGTTTTTGTAACAGTCGATAAAAATATTATGGTAGCAGGTGCTTTTCACTTTTATTCATTTAATCCGCCTTGTGTAATGATTGGCATTAAACCTGAAAAGTATACTCATAGCTTAATTATTGATAAACGGGAATTTACTATTAATATACCAACTAAGGAGCAACTTGATAAAATACGTATTTGCGGTTCTATTTCAGGGAAAGATGAGGATAAATTCGAGAAAGCGGGGCTAACAAGACGAAAAGCAAATAAAATAAACAGTTGTATTATTGAAGAGTGTCCTGTCAATTTAGAATGTAAGGTTGTTCATAAAGTTGATTATCCCGGCAGCCATGACTGGTTTATCGGTGAAATTGTTGAAGTTCATATTGATGAGCATTATACAAGAGATGATGCGTTAATGTTTTGGTTAGGTCAATTCAGAACGGTTGGAAAGATAATTGAGGGAAGAGATAATGATGAAATATTTAATAAGTGAAAAAGATATTAAGCATAAGAATACAAACGAAGGATTAACAAAGTTTGCATCTACCATTGCTGAGAATACTTGGGGAAATGCTGGATTTAAATAAAATACCGCAAAGGTACTTGATATTGGTCTTTACGCTAAAACACGCTGCTCTAAAAATATAAAAGTTACCGAAAAGCCGTTATTTTGTATTACCATATTTGAAAAATGAAAACTGTACATGGACAAAAATGATGAGTTGAAAAGTATTCCAGATAAACAGAAATTTATCGAGTAGTTTTAACCTAACTTCCAATAAATTATACTGCTTGTGTTGGTATAAAAGGGATACAACAAAAATTGGTTTATCTATCAGAGGAGAGGAATATGAATTGGCTTAACGAAGTACAAAACA
>ENA-UOOE01000277-UOOE01000277.1-fermentation-metagenome-genome-assembly--contig:-NODE-277-length-53865-cov-6.700855_pt1 | contig 53865 bp, 53 predicted proteins | sample MGYA00245776_ERZ724021 | MGnify/ENA primary metagenome ERZ724021 (study PRJEB28704, sample SAMN03018321) | fermentation metagenome | biome: anthropogenic terrestrial biome; feature: soil; material... | reverse complement strand
TTAATATATGATAACAATGGATTAAAAGTTGATTTTAGTTGATAAAATCAACTTATAGTTAACTTTGAATATTTTTTAAATTCTGAAGTAATAAGAATAATAGTTACTATAACTGATAATATTTCTGCACAGGGTCCTGCATATAAAACTCCTAAAACTCCCATAAACTTAGGTAAAATTATCATAAGGGGAACTATAAAGAAGGTCTGTTTACATAGTGTGAGAAACATTGCTTTTCCAGGTTTACCTATAGCCTGGAAGAAAATACAACTTGTAAGTTCAAAACCTATAAACATACAGAGCATCAAAAATATCTTAAAGGACTTTAATGCAAATTCATTATACAATGTATTATTTTGACCAAATAGATTTACTATACCTTGTGTAAAAAACTGAAACATAATAAAGCCTATTATTGATACAACAGTTGCTATTTTTATAAGCATAAAATAGGTATCTTTAACACGTTTAAAATTTTTAGCACCGTAATTGTATCCAAGTATTGGCTGGCCTCCTATGGCTATGCCTATTACCACTCCTAATAAAAGTTCATTCACTTTCATTACAATACCTAGTGCTGATATGGGAATATCACTGCCATAAATTGATTGTGCTCCATAAATTTTAAGCATATTATTGCTTACTATTATTATTACTGTTACTGCTGCCTGCGTAATTAAACTGGAGATCCCTAAAAGTATTACTTTTTTACTCACCTTTACATCAAGCTTCAAATATTCTCTTTTAAACTTTATATTTTTAAACTTTTTAAGGTAACTTAGAGAAATTGTGCAGGATAAGATTTGTCCTATTATTGTTGCTATAGCAGAACCTTTAACCCCCATGCCAAAATGAAATATAAGTATAGGATTCAAAACAATATTTATAATTGCTCCTACTATCATTGCCAGCATCGAATATTCCGGACTGCCATCTGCACGTATTATTGAATTTAAACCTGCTGCCAAAATCATGAAAGGAAATCCTATTAAGAGTATTCTCATATAATCCAGTGCTACAGAAATGTTAGTGCTTGTAGCTCCAAAGTTCCACAGCAGCTTTTCCATAAAAATATATCCAACTGCTAAAAATATCAAACCTAAAATCACCATCAAAACAATTGCATTACCTATTGCTTTAGCGCCTTCTTCTTTGTTTTTCTCTCCTAATTTTATACTGTAAAAAGCAGCTGCTCCATCTCCCAAAAGTAGTGAAAAACCTAAGGCTAAAACTACAAGTGGAAAGGTTATATTTGTAGCTGCATTACCAATATAGCCTACTCCCTGACCAATGAAAATCTGGTCCACAATACTGTAAAGAGCATTGACCACCATCGCAAGTACGCAGGGAATTGAAAACTTCATAATAAGCTTGCCAAGCTTTTCATTTTCAATATAGTTTTCATTAATTTTTGTACTCTTTTCGCTCAACTTACATACACCTCTTTCAAACTTCATATAGACATACACCGAAGTTAACAGACTTATCTACAGATATATATTTCTGGTGTGAATATCTACAATTGAAAGAATAATGCATACAGTAACGGGAGAGTCAACACTTATTTTAATTATTTTATTGGAACTATAAGTTCAGTCACATAATTTTCTTCATCTACTGTGTTCATTATGTCCACAAGATAATTATCTACAGGTTCACCGCAAATTTCATATCCATTTTCATAAATGTATTTATACAACTTTCTATAAGTATCTATCATATTGTCATAACTTCCATAATGAACAGCAGTAACAGCTTTAAAGCCTCCAAATTTTCTAACTAAACCATCTATTTCTCTTTCCTCAGATACAGCTATACAAACTTCTATATCATAATCTTCCTTTTCTTTTTCTTCAAAATCAATACAATTATCATAATACACTGCCATAGCATTCTTTATAATATGAAAATTGTTTCTTTCAACCAATGAAATCAGCTTACAGTACCTAACTGTAAATTCTTCAATAGTACAGGGTCCTTTGCTCCTGAGATAGGCAACATAAGAAACAGGTATTTCTTTTATCTCAATTTTAAAATCCTCATGTTTTTTCTCCTTACTCTCTTTTATAAAAAACTGCAATTTTGTTTTTAACATTTTTAAATCGTTAATTTTATTATCAATTTCTATACATTTTTCATTAATTTTTCTTGTGTTATACTCTAAATTTTCTCTGCCCAAAAGCACTTTTATTTCCTTTAATGAAAAACCTGCTTCTTTAAAATGCTTGATTACAAGCACCAAAGCCAATTGGTCATTTGAATAATATCTATAATTACTGTCTGGATCAATCTTTCTTGGTATCAACAGTTTTATTTCATCATAGTATCTGAGTGTTTTTATTGGAATATTGCATATTTTAGATACTTTTCCTATTTGATAAAGTTTTTTACTTTCATCCATTGTATTAATCAACTCCTTATGTAAGCACAGTTAACTATATTTTACCATAACAGACATATGCTAAAAAAGATTCTAAGATTAAGCTGCTTATTTATGTAGTTCAAATTTATATTCCATTACTTATCATTGTTTTACCTCCAGTTTTTGTTGCTAAAATATATCTTTAGCATAACTCCTGGATGAAGCTTGTTTAAGTTGAAAAGCTCGGCTGTGGAAATTGTGCGCTTGAGTATATTTTGTTATGGAAGCCACCTTAAATTTAAGCTTTGAAAATGCTAGAGTTTATATTATACTTAATTTAATTGTATTTTGAATCTTCAATAGTTTTCATGATGTGTAAGTTGATAGAATAATTATTGTAAATATACAATTCGCATGATTAAAGAAAAAGGGGGAAAATTCATAATGCTTTTAGTTATAAGATTTAGCTCCATGCAAAGATTGTAAAAACATGGTTAATGTAAAGCGGTATCTTAGCATAAAAAAGTATGCTAAGATACCGTTGTTTTATTTTACTATAGCTAAACAATGTGAATATAGTTGAAGCTGGTTATCTATATAGTCACATATAATACAGAAATATTTATGAACTTGAGTATTTATAGCATAAAATGATATGCTTTAAAAGTGCATAATATATTAATTTGGAAATACATAGATAAAGGAAGTAAATAAATAATGAGTATTTTAACAGTTGAAAATATGAGCCATTCATTTGGTGAAAGAGTATTATTTAAAAATACATCTTTTAAGTTATTAAAAGGAGAGCATATTGGTCTTATTGGTGCTAATGGGGAAGGTAAGTCAACCTTTATGAAAATTATTACGGGAGAGCTTCTACCAGATGATGGCACAATTGAATGGAACCGCAAATTTAGCATAGGTTATATGGATCAGCATGTTGATCTAAAAAAAGGAAATACAACACTAGATACTTTAAAAGGCGCATTTTCAAAGTTATTTGATATAGAGAAAAAAATAAGTGACTTATGCAACAAGCTTGGTACTATGGATGAAAAGGAATTATCCAAAGCTCTCGATAAACTCTCAAATATGCAGGAAATCTTAGACAAAAATAACTTTTACAGTATTAATTCAAGAATACAATCTACAGCAGCAGGTCTTGGGATTAGAGAACTTTTAGATAAAGATGTTTCGGCTTTAAGCGGCGGGCAAAGGACAAAGGTTTTACTTGCTAAGCTTTTACTTGAAGCACCAGACATTTTGTTATTAGATGAGCCTACTAACCACCTCGATGAAGAACACATAGAATGGTTAAAAAGCTATTTAATAAATTACGAAAATGCGTTTATATTGATATCCCATGATAACAGCTTTTTAAACAATGTTGTCAATGTAATATATCACCTTGAACACAAAATTTTAACTAGATATCACGGAAATTATGATTATTTTCTCAAACTTTACGAAATGAGAAAACAGCAGCTGCAAATTGAATACAAAGAGCAGCAAAATAAAATTGCAAAGCTTGAAGATTATGTAAGAAAAAATAAAGCAAGAGCTGCAACGGCAAAACAAGCAAAGGCAAGAGAAAAAAAGCTAAATAAAATTGAAAGAATAGAAATTAAAAAGAATCTTATAAAACCTCGCTTTAATTTTAAAAGTGTAAAAATGCCGGAAAGTGTAATTTTTAGAGCCAGCAATTTAATTATTGGATATGACAAGCCTTTAAGCAGACCTCTAAATCTAAAAATGAAAAGAGGAGAAAAAATTGCAATAACTGGAGCTAATGGTTTAGGAAAAACAACTCTATTAAAAAGTTTGATTGGATTATTAAAACCTATAAATGGTGAAGTAGTTTTAAGTGACTATAAAAAAATAGGCTACTTTGAGCAGGAAGTTGCAGAAAGTAATACCCATACGGTTTTATATGATGTTTGGAAGACTTTTTCTGATTTGACCCAAACTGAGGTTAGAAGTTACCTTGCTAAATGCGGACTCACAAGACAGCACATAGACAGTCCTATTAATGTATTAAGTGGAGGAGAACAGGCCAAAGTTAGATTGTGCAAGCTTATCAATAAACCAAGCAATATATTAGTTTTAGATGAACCAATTAATCACTTAGATAATTATGCTAAAGATGAACTTAAGCGTGCTTTAAAGGAATATGACGGCAGCATAATTTTAGTGTGCCATGAACCAGAGTTTTATAAAGATATTGCAACAGATGTGTGGAATTGTGAAGACTGGAAAGCGTGAATTTCAAACAGTATCCTATAGTACTTGTGGAACAGAAAATTTTGTAAAGTGTATATATTAGTTAATATGTGATGATAATAGGAATAATATTAAATTTTAGGAAGAGGAGTGAGATTAGGTGTCGCGAGGCTTAGAGATATTTTTAATTATTATAGGTGGATTAATTACAATGGGAACAATAATGGTTGTATTTATAAAAATTATGATTAATATTACAAAATATGTGAATGAAAAAAATGGATCATATTAGAATGGATAAGCTTTTTAGTTTAACTTGACTATTTTCATGCAACTAAATTAGTAAGTTTTATATTGCAACTTTACATAAGAATTATAGCTGTTTGCCTTGTGCAAATTATGATATATGGTCTATTGTTAACTTTAGCAGCAACCTTGGCATGGTGTTAATTCTAGGTTGGATTATGGGACTTCAGGCTTTAAAGAACAGTTTTATAGTAACAATATTAAAGAAAATACATCTGGTTTAATTAAAGTTCTTAATGACTTTTTACAAAGCTGCGTATATGTAGTTTTGTAAAAGTTTTACTATTATAAAAAAAGAAGACTTGGTATATTTTTTATGCCTAGTCTTCTTTAAGTTGCTAAAAATTCTTATTTTTCATAGTGTGTCTTATATTGAACTATTTCAATTTGACCATTTTCAATGCGGTATACCAAACTGTTCACATCTCTTTTACTCCAAAAACCTTGTAACTCATATTTTAAGCTTGAGTGTAATCTTCTTTTTGCATTGCGTAAGTACTGTTACTAAATATTGCTCATAAGTTTTATTTAAATGAAATTTAGTAAAAAAATAGATGTTCTGACGAAAATTGCACAAAAAGTAAATAATATCTTGAAATATATTACAAAAGGGTGTAAAATGGGAAATGGTGAGATATATACTTACAGATTTAAATAATTTTGGGACAGGAAATTTTTCATATAATCATTTTACTGACTCATTTTGTGTACTGGATTTTGAAGAACATATTATAAGATAGAAGGGAAGTATTAAAATGCAATTTTTTAAGAATTTAAGTGTAAAGAAAAAATTTATATTAGTATTTTCAATAGTTTGTATGTTTATAATTTTAATAGCAGCACAAAGTATATTAAGTTTATCAAATATAAATGAGGGTTCTAGGAATGAAGTTATAATTATCACAGCTATAGCACTTTTAATTATAATTTTTATGGCTTACATATTAATTCAGAGTATTATGAAACCATTAAACACGATAAAATTATTTGGTGAAAAACTTGCCGATTATGATTTTATATATGAGTTTAAGAACACAAGAAATGACGAGTTTGGACAAACAGAAGCATCACTGATAAAAGCACAAAATAATATTAGAGAACTTATAAATACTATTATGGAAAATTGGCAGGGTATAAGTGCATCTTCTGAGGAACTATCAGCTTCAATTGAGAAAATAACATCTAAAATAAAAAATGTAGAACACTCAACAGTAGAAATAGATAAAGATGCTCAAGAAGAAAGCGCCACATTAGAAGAAATAACAGCATCCATTGAAGAAGTTAACTCAAGCATGGAGGAATTATCTTCAAAAGCTATGGATGGTAGCAGCAATGCTTCTCAAATTAAAGAAAGAGCAAAAGAAGCTCAGGTAAAGGGCAAAAAAATATTGGAAGAAACTCATGCTATTTATGATGAAAAAGAAAGAAATATAGTAAAGTGTATAGAAGACGGAAAAGTGGTAGATGAAATAAAAACTATGGCAGATGAAATTGCAGCAATTGCATCACAAACTAATTTACTTGCACTGAATGCAGCTATTGAGGCTGCAAGGGCAGGAGAAGCAGGCAAAGGATTTGAAGTAGTTGCAGAGGAAGTGAAAAAGCTTGCAGAACAATCAGCGGAAACCGTAAATTCTATTCAAAGTACTATAGTAAAGGTGGAAGATGCTTTTAAAAATTTGTCATCAAATAGCAATGAATTACTTCAATTTGTTATAAGTCACATTAGACCTACACTGCATGAATATGAAAATTTGGCAAAACAATATGATGAAGATGGTGAATTTGTGAGTTCCATGTCCGAAGAAATTGCATCTATGTCAGAAGAAGTGGAAGCCACAGTAAACCAGGTTAGTACAGCAGTACAAATTTTTGCAGAAAATTCACAGCTTTCCGCAGAACGTACTGGGGATATTAAAGGTAGTATTGATGAAACCTCAAAATCTATGGAACAAGTGGTACAAACGTCACAAAATCAAGGAGAACTTGCCCAAAAGATTAATAAATTGGTACATAATTTTAAGATATAAGAAGGAGCATTTAATATTTAAAACGAACTCTATGTCAAGGACATTTAAAAAAAGAGTTTAAGTACCCTCATGTCATAAATGTGATGTGAAGGTACTGTTGAATTATTTTGGAACGCATAGATTTAATTTTATCCGATGATACATTTAACACCTTGTTCTTTCACTACTTTTCTTAATTGCTCCAATTTATCAGCTTCAGGGGATTTTGTATCCTTTAATTTATATTCTTTACCCAATTTATCATACTTGCTTTGTCCAAGATTGTGGTAAGGTAATATATTTATTCTATTTATCCCATTATCGTATGCAAACTTTGATGTATTTTGAATATTTAAAATATCATCATTACATCCTGGAATTAAAGGGATTCTTATTAAAATATTTTTGGTTTTTCGAGATAAACTACAAATGTTACTCAATATCATTTTATTGGATACCCCTGTATATTTTTTGTGTTTTGAATCATTCATTTGTTTAATATCACATAAGAACAAATCTACAAAGGGTATAAAAGGTTCAATAACCTCAAAAGGTGCATAAAGTGTAGTCTCAATTGCTGTATTAATATATTCTTCTTTACATGCTTTCAATATTTCTAAAGCGAAGTCATGCTGGTATAAAGGTTCTCCACCAGATAACGTAACGCCACCATTTTCTCTAAAATATGAAATATCGCGTTTTATCGCTTTCATTACATCTTCAACTGTTTTTAAATCTCCCCAGGTAACTAACCCTTTATTTGGGCAGGCATTCACGCAATCAAATTCCAAGCATTTCTTACATTTTCCCTTATCTATCTTAATATGATCTCCACCCGTTTTTAATTCAGTAATTCCTTCTATAGCTTTATTTTTACAAGCTATTACGCATGACATACAGCCCTGACACCTATCAACATGATAACCAATTTCTGGCAAGGCAGCTTGCCCCTCAGGATTTGCGCACCACCAGCACTTTAGTGGACATCCTTTCAAGAATACAATAGTTCTAATGCCCGGTCCATCGTGAACTGAAAAGCTTTGAATATCGAAAACTATTCCTGTCTTATTTGTTATTTTAATTTCCTCCTTTTATCTCTCAATATATGATTAAATAACTATTTTATACATGTGGGATGGGATATGCACATCCAATAATTATATTATCTAGTATTATTATACTGAGGTTCCGTATTCTGTTCTGGCAATAATCTCATCTTGAATTGGCTTGCCTAACTCAACCCAGTATGCACTGAAACCAGCAACACGTACAATTAAGTCACGGTAGTTTTCAGGATGCGCCTGTGCATCTCGGAGCATCTTGGAGTCCACTATATTGAACTGGATGTGGTAACCACCCTTGCTAAAATAGCCTCTAATTAGGTCTACAAGGTGGTGTGAACCTTCAGTACCTTTAACAGCATTAGGATGGAATTTCATATTCAGCTGTACACTACGCATATCGGTACAATCTAGTTTAATTCCAGAATTCAATAGAGCCATCGGACCATTAACATCAGTTCCTGGAGTTGCTGAAAGGATGCCATCGGTCAATGTTACACCTGCTAATCTTCCATCAGGTGTTGCTCCACACACACGACCAAATGGACCATGTGATGATATGGATAATGCTGCCGGAACCCAATGATAGCCTAAATAGGTTGTTTGTTTTGAAACTATATCTTTATAATGCTGCCACAAATCTACGAAAATGCTATCAACATAATCATCATCGTTACCGAACTTTGGTGCATCAAGACATAATTTATGGATCTTAGCCCATTTCATATCAATTCGTTTTTGTTCAAGCATCGACGTACGACTATCTGATTTCTCATAACCGAAGTTTTCCTTTAAAGATTGTTTTAATTCATCCAAAGTAAATAGTTTTTCTTCAAATACACACTTTTTGATAGCAGCAAAGCTGTTTGCTACATTAACCATTCCTGAATTTAACAGGGTTACTGACTTATTATAACGACATCCATTTTCGTCCATAGGCCTACCGGTCTTAACACAATCCTTCATCAACACCGAAGCAAATACCAGAGGATTTATTTCACGGCGCATTTCTACTGTATAGTTCCATGAATCCATGTAAAATTTAAGATATTTTGATTCAACCTTGCACCATGCATCCCACAGCTTTTCATAACTGTCTATTTTTCCCAGAGGATCATAGCATCTTACGTTTGTTCTTGGATCAACACCATCATTAAGAACTATTTCAAGAATCTTTGGTTCATTAAAGAATGCTGGATGGGTGATACCGTGCGAAGTTCCCTGTGTTCCGATTTCAACACATCCTGCAATAGCTACATCTCTTGCATCCTCTAAAGTAATATCCTCTTCGCTTTCATCGGTTAGTAAATGCTGAATGCTGATGTCGTTATTGAAGAATGCTGGATAGCCGCCGCCACTCTTGCAGCATTCTGCAGCCTTCATCATCAGTTTATCGCTGGTCTTTGAACTGACCTGTACCCCGAGGGTTGGCTGTATTGTCTGCATATTAATGCCGGCTTGTAAAATATCAAATTCCAAGTCATTTTCTGCTGGCAATCCATTTTTATCTACACCACCCACTACTAGGTGCTGATATGCGTTTCCAGAAGCCATTGCAGACCATGCACGCGGTGCAATGTATTCATTTCCTGAGAATTTGATACGTATCTGTTCCATTACTTCAATAACTTGTGCACGTGTTAACTTTCCCTCTCTAAGATCTTTTTTATAATAAGGGTACAACAATTGACCCCATCTTCCTGGTGAAAGACCAACGACGGAACAATCATGTCCCACAGCGATATGGCCTATCCATGCAGATTGAAGTGCCTCCATGAAATTACGTGCAGGTTTTGCAGGAATCCATTCAAGCCTTTCTGCTATATCTAATAATTCTTTTTTACGTGTCATATCTGTCTCAGCGTCTGCAGCTATGCGAGCTTGCTGCGCATAGTTCTTTGACCAATTTATTACTGCTTCACAGGAAATAATTGAAGCTCTCCAGAACAAGATCTTTTCTGCAACATCATAGGTAGTAGGTAAAGTATTGGCAATATGTTCCTTGCATTCCTTGATAACATCTTCAAGGCCGCGCTCCACGATTATATCATAAGCAGGTACCCACCTGCCTTCCATTATGGAAACAACACTTAACGGCCACATAGTTACCTTATAGCCATTATTAAAGGTTTCTGCATCGGGCATATTTTCGTTAATAAATTTTTCAGCTGATTCATCAATACATTTGCCTTTCCAATAATTGCAGGCATCCAGAAGTGGTTGAACATCCTCATCTCTGATTGCATAAATTCCACACTGCTTCAAGCCTTTTATTTCAATATGTTTACGTCCGCCACCCATTCCTATATCGTATATTTTTTTGTCCTCAACAGATTCGCTATGACTTAACATAATCGGATAGAATTGCTGACTGTATTGCAGATGAACCGGTGCTCCACGTGTGTAACGGGTTTTCTGCATTACAACTAATTCATCAGGCAGAATTGATGGAGTAACATTTTCCAGTGCATAAGCATAAGCTTTAGCATGGCGTATTAATACAGGTTCCCCATCACATTCACGCCATTTTTCTGTAAATAAAACTGAAAATTCTGGATCCAACATAAGTCTTGCATCTAAATAACGTTGCTTGATTCTCTTGTTTCTTTCAGTTGAAGGTTGTCCTTTAACTTCACGATCAACAAACCCGGATTCTTCTTTTTCCTCCATAGTTGGTGGCCATGTAGGTGTTTGATTCTTTTTAAGTTCCATAGAATATTCCTCCTTAATTAAAATATTTTGTATTTGGTCATAAAAGTTTGATATTACATTTTGTTATTGCCCATACATACTGAACATAGGTGATACTTCTTAATATCCTGATTTAAAAGAGCATACTGAAGTTCTTTTACTTTGTTGGATTTCCAGATGGTATCGATACCATCTTTGACTTGACCTAATAGCATATCACAATCAATATCATAACAACATGGAGTGATACTCCCATCCCAGAGAACATTGAGTTTGGTAAATGGTTCTACACATAATGGCTGCAGTTTTGATATGCTGGCTATAGGCTGCTTGCGGTATAAGGTAATCTTGCCGTTTTCATCATAAAATTGCGGATCCCGTTCACGGCTTAGAGGAATAAATCCGATATGATCTACAAAAGGACGGATCGGCTCAAGAAATCTTTGTGCACGTTCCAGCGACGTCTGATTCCATTCGGGAATAATAGAAGATATCATAATCCATATCTTCCTATGTAAATTCATTTCCTCACGTTCTTTATGTAGCCCCTCCAATCCTTTGCAAATATCCAGTAAGTGGGCTCCTTGTCTAACAGATTGATATGACATTTCATTTATACCATCAAGAGAGATTCCTATTACTGAAGGTTTCGCTGACAACAATTTCTGGCGGACCTCTTTATTTATAAGGGCTATGCCATTAGTTTGGATTCCAACAGTACAACCGGCCCGTTTTCCACTTTCTATTAATTTATCTAGTTGATTGTGAATTAAAGGCTCACCCATAAAAAAGAGTTTAATGGAACCCCGTTTAATAATGGGGAAAGTAGTCCCAAAAATTAAATGCTGTATCTGCTTAACAAGTACCCTATTCTTCCATTCACCAAGTATTTCATCGAAAATCGCCGTATCCATAAATCCCACCTTGCGGGTCATCTTACTGCGAGGGCACATAGTGCAGTTTAAGTTGCAGGCATTAGTGGGCTCTACTTGGAGAGTTAATGGCGAATCAGGAATTAGCGCCACTATCGGTTGATTGGATGAGTTTATATGTATCCACCTTTTTAAAATATTTTCTGCACTCTGTTCTAGATTCTTTTCTCCAAGTTTATGGGCATAATGCTTTACTTCTTTAACCATTTGAATTGTATTCTTTCCCAGCACATCTCCCCCATGGAGCGAAAGTTCTGTAATTTCTACCGTCTGTAATATTATCCGGTTTATAAATAATCTATGAAGCTTGTTTTCTTTATTTGTACTTAACGATTGGGTGATTAAATTTTGTAAATGTTTTAATCCGTTAGTTCTGTCACCTTTTGTAATATAAGCCATTGCCAGACAATAGTGAACTTTGATATCCTCTGGATGTTCAATTAAAATAAGTGAAGTAAGTTCTATAATACTTTCATAATTTTCTTCACTATTTAGCTTGGATAATACTTTCATCACATTGTCTTTCATTCTTTTCTCTCCTTTATAATTTACAATCGTCATCGGATCCATTCAACCGATTTTGATAGTATTTTTTATTGGGACAAGGTCGCAGTTGTATTTGCAGGAATAATAAGGACTATACAATAGTATAATGTTATTTAAATCCATAATATAATTATTCTACATAATATGCTATAATCCTCTATAAAAAGAAAAGTTTTTAAGCAGTGATGCACCCTTTTTATGTATTACAAATCCTTTTTTGTGCCGAAATAATGAAAAAGTAATCCCTTTGATATTTTTGCCTCCAAAATTATTTCATCTGTAGTAACCATAAATTCAAAAATTAAAATTAGAAATGATGATCTACATCACACAGATCGGAATGTTTTATCAAAATGTTTAAAAATAAAAAAACCTTGACTCTTAATAATTTATATTATATAATAATAATTGTTAAGAGAAAAACATTAAAATAATTATATAATATTGATATATAGGAGGAATTTATAATGAAAAAATTTGTTTGTACAGTATGTGGTTATGTTCATGAGGGAGATACACCTCCAGCAAAATGTCCTGCTTGTGGTGCACCAGCAGATAAGTTTATAGAAAAGAAAGAAGCTGGCCCAATAAGCTGGGCAGATGAGCACGTAATAGGGGTTGCCAAAGGTGTAGATCCCAAGGTAGTAGAAGAGTTAAGAGCTAACTTTACAGGAGAATGTTCAGAGGTTGGAATGTATTTAGCTATGAGCCGCCAGGCAGATAGAGAAGGATATCCTGAAGTTGCAGAGGCATATAAGAGAATAGCTTTTGAAGAGGCAGAACATGCAGCTAAGTTTGCCGAATTGCTAGGAGAAGTAGTAGTGGCAGATACAAAGAAAAATTTACAGATGAGAGTAGATGCAGAAGAAGGTGCTTGTAAGGGCAAAAAGGATCTGGCAACGCTTGCTAAGAAGTTAAATTATGATGCAATTCATGATACAGTACATGAAATGTGTAAGGATGAAGCAAGACACGGAAGTGCATTCCAAGGATTGTTAAATAGATATTTTAAATAAAAATAATAAAGCTGTGTTTTTTAAATACAGAACAATACTGTAATAAATTAGTATATAAATGAGAGGAGGCAATACTTACATTCATTAAATTTGGAATATGTAAGTATAATAAATTTATGATTGATAATAAAGCATTTTATAAATTAAGTTATGGATTATACGTTATAAGTTCTATTTCTGGAGGTAAAAAAAATGGTCAAATTGCAAATACAGTCTTTCAGATAACATCAGATCCAGCTACAATTGCGGTGAGTATCAATAAACAAAATCTCACTCATGAGTATATAAAAAATAGTAAATTAATAGGAGTATCTTCTTTATCAACAGAGACTCCTTTGGAATTTGTAGGTAAGTTTGGTTTTAAATCAGGAAGAACTACTGACAAATTTTCCGATGTATCCTTTAAAATAGGTGAAAGTGGTGTCCCAATAGTCTTAGATAACGCAGCTTCATGGTTCGAATTAAAAGTTGAAAAAGAAATAGATATGGACACCCATACCATATTTATTGGAAAAGTATTAAATTCAGAATTGATTAAAGATATAGATCCAATGACATATGCATATTATCAAGATGTAAAGCGTGGTAAATCACCACAAACTTCACCAACTCATATAGCAAATAAAAATAATCCTGTAAAAGATATGCCTAAATATCAATGTTCAGTATGTGGATATGTTTATGATCCAGCTGTAGGAGATCCTGACTCAGGTATTGAACCAGGTACCTTATTTGAAAATGTGCCTAGTACATGGGAATGTCCAGTATGTGGTGTACCTAAAAACAACTTTAAGCCACTAGTTTAAATGTTAAATATTGAGCTGAATTTTATAATACTTTTACCATATAATAATAAATAGGAGGTTAAATATGAAAGCTATAGAAGTAAAAAAAGATATTTACTGGGTAGGGGCATTGGATCCGAACCTTAGAATATTTGATATAATAATGAATACACCTTATGGAACTAGTTATAATTCCTATGTAATAAAAGGAAGTGAAAAGACTGCTATATTTGAAACTGCAAAAGAGAGTTTCTTTGATGAATTTTTAGAAAGACTAAATTCATCAAATGTAGATATAAAAAACATAGATTATATAGTAATTGATCATACTGAGCCAGATCACTCTGGATCTATATCAAAATTATTAGATCTTGCACCTAATGCAAAACTTGTAGGTTCTACTGCCGCACTTAGATTCATTAAATCTATAATAAATAAAAAATTTGATTCTATTGTAGTAAAAGATGGTGATACTTTGGACCTTGGAAATAAAACCTTAAAATTTATTTCTGCACCATTTCTTCATTGGCCTGACTCCATATATACTTACATTCCAGAAGACAATGTTTTAATTACCTGTGATTCCTTTGGAGCACACTACTGTAATTCAAATATATTCAACGATTTGAATCAAGATGAAAAAGGTTACATGGATGCATTAAAATACTATTTTAATGGCATAATGGGTCCTTTTAAAAAATATGTACTTGAGGCAATTGACAAAATTAAAGATTTAAAAATTGACATTATATGTCCTGGGCATGGTCCTGTTTTAAGGAAAGATCCTTTAAAAATAGTAAATTTATATAAAGAGTGGAGTACACCTTCAAAACTAAATGAAAAAAAATATATAGTAGTACCTTATGTGTCTGCTTATGGATACACTGAATCTCTTGCAAATAAAATAATTGAAGGTATAAAGGATTCTGGAGATTTTGAAGTAAAACCTTATAATGTAACTTATAGTGATGTGAATGAAATCATAGAAAATATAGGGAAAGCAGATGGAGTATTATTTGGTTCTCCAACTATTAATGGTGATGCCTTAAAACCAATTCTTGATATATTGATTTCTTTAAACCCTATAGTACACGGTGGTAAAGTTGCTGCTGCTTTTGGTTCTTATGGCTGGAGTGGAGAAGCTGTAAAAAATATTGAGGCTAGATTACAGCAGCTTAGGATGAACGTATTAACTCCAGGACTTAAAATAAATTTCAAACCATCTGATGAAGAATTAATGTCTGCTTATAACTTCGGAAAAAATTTTGGAGAAAAGGTTAAAGGAAATTCAAATGAAACATCTGAACCTCTAAAATCCGTGTCTACAAAGAAGTGGAAATGTACTGTTTGTGGTGTGGTAGTTGAGGGTGATAATCCTCCAGAAACCTGTCCTGTATGCCATGTTAATGCAAGTAAATTTATACAAGTATAGTCTAAAATAATAATAATTGAAGTGTTTATGATAATAAAGTGGTATTTAGATAAAAATAAATACCACTATTTTCATCATTTACTCTCAGTACCTTTTTACCTATCATTACCCAGAGAAAGATAAAATCCTAATCTCAAACCTTTTTCTATAGAGTTTAGAGCTGCATTTTTATCTTCTTGCTTTACTTGATCACCTACCAGGTAACACCATTTTTTTATAGAGTCCAGAGCTGCATTTTTATCTCCCGCATTTATTTGTGCATCTGCCAAGTACCAGTAAATGGTGCCCCCATATCCATCTTTTATTTTTTGTTGATAATAAGGTATGACTGACTGCTTAAAATAATTAGGATAAAGGTCTTTTGCTAAAATAAATTTTTTACCATCCCATTTCCATATATCTACTACATAAGTATCACCAAGATCATGTGTCCAGGTAGCTACAGTTTTTATATTTTTTCCCGCAACATCTACTATATCTAATTTAGAATAACTTAAATACTCATTTGAAACTTTATTTAGCAGGTTATTATTCCATTTATATATGGAAAGTTCTCCGTCAGTTCCTCCCACTCTTCTGCTCAAAAGTACTTCGTTTTGTCCATCTTCATCTATATCTTCAGTCAAAGCTAAATCCAACTTAAAACCTACTCCAGCTTCATCTAAAGCCTTAACCCAATTTTCTCCCACTTTTTTGAGAACTAGTATATTCATTTGGTCCTCTAATTGTCCAGATGATTTATAAGCAGTTATAATTTCATTTTCACCATCATTATCTAAGTCTTTTAACAAAATATTATCCTCTTCTGTTGTTTTCCCATTTGTATTACTAGGAGTTACAATTTGTGCATTTGAAGGCAAAAATTTTTTCACTATATTTACGTAGTTTATGTCACTTTGGTTTGTTTGTAATAATGCACTTCCATTTTTTAAGGTTTCAGCTTTAATAGGTGAATTGGTTATACCAACTATACCTACAGCTACTAAAATACAAATTGGTATTGCTATTCGTCTACGTGAATTTTTCTTAAAATTTTTTATCATAATTATCCTCCTCTTTATATTTGATTTACTACTAATTACTCCTGTAGCTCCAGGAATCCGATTAATACCTGAAGTAAACTTTATTAAATTAATAATTGTTTTACCATATTCCGTCCTTCATTTGTACTACAATTGTAGTCTTTTAATATTAACATACACTTACAGTTTTAATTTGTCAACTACATTTTATAATGTTCTGCAATTCGTAATTTGAAATTAAATAAAAAATTTTTCAACGAAGCAATGCGGTTTTAGGGGATTTCAAAGGCTAATATTTATACAAAAACTTTGAATATTTAATGCATAAATTGTATATTACGAATTGCAGTATAATGTTTTTTAATATGTCATCTAAAAAGTGATAAATTAGTATCTGTTGCATTTACCTTATTGAAGGATAGCATACTCAAAGCAATAAAGAGAGAAAATAACATTGTGGATATTTTTTTGAATATCATTATTAATTACCCCCTAATTGTAATTTTATTTATAACTTGGTATAATATATAAATGCTTGTAAATCAATGTCATAAATTAATGAAAGTTAATAAAAATAGTAAAATAAGTATTTTGACATTTTTATTACCTATAAGAAAATACCCGATAAGGTGGTGGATATTATTGATTTTTATCTTTATACTGTATATAATGTATATATACAGTATAAAGATATTTGCAGTAAGTAGTATGTAAGGTACAATTATTTGAAAGTAGGGGGAGAGGTCAAATGTCAGAAGAGAATAAAAATGGAACTTTAAAAAATATTATTGGTGCTATAATATCACCAAAAGAAACAATGGAAAGGGTTAACGAAAATCCTAAAGTATGGAGGTACTTAATACCTGTAACACTTATTCAGTTAATTGTTGCTATAGTAGAGTTGCCAAAACTTACAAGCTATACTATTTTAAAAGCTCAGGAAATGCCAAACTTTTCTCAAGCTGCAATGCCAATTATGAAAACTGGAATTACAATTTCTGTAATAGTTGGGGCAATAATTACGCCGGCATTATTTGTATTAATAATTAGTGCTGTTATTAAACTTATAGCTTCTATTTCAAAAGAAACAGGGAGTTTTAAAAATTTATATTGTGTAAATATATTAGCTTATGTTCCAATTTTAATAGGTACAATTCTAACTGGAATAATAATGCTTTTTACAGAACCACAAAATATAAAAAATATTTCAACTAGCCTTACATTGGTTTTAAGTTCATCAACAGATATCAAAAGTACAATTTATAAGTTGTTTTCATGTATAGATTTTTTCTATATATGGAGTGCAGTTTTGTCAACAATTGGTACTTCTATTGCGTTTAAAATGAAGACAAAAAAAGCAGCAATTATAGTTTTTGTGATTTACGCTGCTGCAGTATATGTTCTTAAAGTTTTAATTTAAAAACATTGTTAAAATTGAATAGTGCTTTGCACAGCTAGACAAGCTGGCATTATCTTTATGCAGTGAGGGTTTTACCTTTATTTGAATAATTTGTCAAAAACCTATAATTTTTAGTAAGACTGCAGAGAAAAGAGAGGGAAAATAAAATGGAATCTAGATTCAAGGTTATAAAAGACAAAAAGAAATTAGGAATTATATTAATTGTTCTATTTATAATTGCAGCCATAGGTGTATCTTCTTATATGAAAGCTAAAAAATCTCAAGCTAAGAAAGTAACTATATCCAAGGTGGTTACAAGAAATATAGTTGAAAGCACTACAGTTTCAGGAAGTATAGAACCTAAATATAGTAATGATATAACATTAAATAATACGCAGAAGGTAGCAAAGGTTTTAGTAACAGAAGGGCAGCAGGTTAAAAAGGGAGATATTTTAGTTCAGATGGATACATCTGATTATGACAGCGAACTAAAAAAGCAAAAGATTGATTTAAAAAATGCTCAAAATGCAGTATCACAATCACAAGCATCATCAGGGGCTAGTAAAGATAATACAGTAAATCAGACAGATTCCATTAAAGCTGAAATAGATAATTTAAATGAGAAGATAGAACAAAGTAATATAAGATCTAATGTAGATGGAAAAGTAATGAGAGTTGATGCTAAGGAAAATCAAGTTCCTAAAGCAGGAGATATGGTTATAGTAGATGATATTTCACAATATAAAGTTTCTATAGATATGAGTCAATATGATGCTATGAAGGTTGCAAAAGGACAGAAGGCTATTGTTAAAATAAAAGGTAATGATCAAAAAAAATATACTGGTTCAGTTACGGATGTAGGTCAAATAGCCCAAGTTAAGACCGATACTAAAGCCGTAAGTCAGGAAGCTAAAGTAAATGTGATAGTAACTCTAGATAATGCAGATGATAGCATAAAACCAGGCTATGAAGCAGATGCAGAAATTATATTTAATGAAAAAACAAATGTAGTTTCTATGGGGTTTGATAGTGTCAAAGAGGAAAAAGGTACAAAGAAAAAGTATGTTTACATAGTGAACAGCAAAAATAGAGTTTCAAAAAGATATATAAGTACAGGAATAGAGACAGATGATTATATGGAAGTTATAGATGGTCTTAGAGAGGGAGAAAAATATGTATCAAATCCTGCTGATACTCTTAAAGATGGAGATATTGTAGAGACTCAAGCAGGAGGGAACAATAAGTGATAATTAAATTAAAAAATTTAGTTAAGGTATATGATACTGGTGCCGTAAAGCTTAAAGCTCTAAAGGAAATTAACTTAGAAATTGAAAAGACAGAATATGTAGCTATAATGGGAGCATCAGGATCAGGTAAGTCTACTCTTATGAATGTACTTGGTTGTTTAGATAAACTTACATATGGAAAATATTATTTAGATAATGTAGATATATCATTATTAGATGACAATAGTTTGGCTGATATAAGAAACAAGAAAATAGGTTTTATATTTCAAGCATTTAATTTACTTCCAAAGCTTACAGCTATAGCTAATGTGGAATTGCCTATGATGTATGCAGGAGTATCTAAAAAAGAGAGAGAAAAAAAAGCAAAATGGGCTTTAAATAGAGTTGGATTATCTGATAGACTTCATCATAAACCAAATGAAATGTCTGGTGGACAAAAACAGAGGGTAGCTATTGCAAGAGCATTAGTAAATGATCCAACTATAATACTTGCAGATGAACCCACAGGAAACCTGGACAGCGTTTCTAGTGAAGAAATAATGGAGATTTTTCAGCAATTAAATGATGAAGGAGTAACTATTGTTATGGTTACGCATGAACCTGATATAGCCATGCATACAAAAAGAACCATAGTTTTTAAAGATGGAGCTATTATTTCAGATAATCCAGTAGAAAAAAGAACTATAGTTGGGGGGCAGAGGTGATATGAATGTTGAGGAAAGCTTTCAATCTGCACTGCAAAGTATAAAATCAAATAAATTAAGATCTTTTTTAACTATGCTTGGAATAATAATTGGAATATCTTCTGTAATTACTATAGTATCTATAGGTGCAGGAGCAAAACAATATATTACAGGACAATTTGAAGGCATGGGCAGCAATGTAATTAATCTCCAGATTAATCAGTCTTCAGATAGTGCTGTAGAAAGAAGAGATTATTTTACTATAGACGATATAGACCTTATAAAGGAGAAAATACCTGAAGTTACATCAGTTGTTCCTACGCTTGGAGGAGATGGAAACTTGAAGAATGAAAATAAATCCAAGCGTGTCCAAATTGTGGCATCAACAGAAGGTTATGATAAACTTTCAAATATAAAAATGGTTAATGGAAGATTTTTAAAAGAACATGATGTAGATATAAGGTCAACTGCAGCAGTTATAGATGATAAAACAGCTGTAAAATTATTTCGTAATACAGATGATGCTCTTGGAGAAAGTATTAAATTAAGTTCAGATGAGGGAGATATAGATTTAAATATAGTTGGAGTATGTAAAGACCCTAATGGTAATTTAGGATCTTTGTCAGATAATACTCCAGGTGAAATATTTATACCTATAACTATTGCAGATAGAATACTTACAAATACTGATATTAGTTATATGTCAGTAATGTTATCTGACATGAGTAAGGCGGATGAGATAAGTGTCAAAATGGTAAAAGTTCTTGAAAATAAACATCAAAACAAAAATAAGTATAAAGCCCAAACTGGATTTAAAGAGCTTGAAAGTTTAAACGCAGTGTTAACTACCATAACTAGTGTATTGGGTGCTATTGCAGCTATATCACTTTTAGTTGGTGGTATAGGTGTTATGAATATAATGCTTGTATCTGTAACAGAGAGGACTAGAGAAATAGGCATAAGAAAAGCTATTGGAGCAAAAACTAGAGACATAAAAGTACAATTTTTAATGGAGTCTATATTATTGTGTCTTATAGGTGGAACTATTGGAACTATATTAGGTATAACAATAGGTAAAATTGCAGGCTCTTTCTTAAAGATGCAGGTACCAGTGTCTTTTAAAATAATATTTATAGCATTTTCATTTTCATCAGCAATTGGCATATTCTTCGGGTTATACCCGGCAAGCAAAGCAGCAAAATTAGATCCTATTGAAGCTTTAAGATATGAATAGCAGAGATGAATTATTAGGTTAATGCGTAATTTATTTGGTTTGAGGAGGGATATCTCCCCCTTCATCTAAATAACAATATTCATTTGGAAGTACCTTAAACCTCCAATAATGCCTTCCTAAAGGTTAAGTACAATCATTATAATAATAGTCTTTAGCATTTCAAGGTTCAATTAATCTATTGCATTATAATCAACTCTTGTGTACCTATGTCCATCTTTATTATCAATCTCTAAAATAATACCATATGAACTGTTAACCCCTGGAATGTCATATGCATTTACAACCATCATTATCTTGTCCGATTTTTTTCTGCTTATCGGCCCACATCTTCCATCTACAACATATATTATATTCCATACTAAAGTTAATAAATTAGAAACATAGGTATAGTTGAATATGATCATAGCTTTTAATATAATAAACTATATGCTTCAATTATATATATGTAAGCAGAAGGATATATAAATGAAAAATAAATGAAAATAAAAGAGATCACTGTTCTAAATTACAGCAGGTGCAACTTATATAGGATATGAATTGGTGGAGACTTTTTCTTATGATATGAGAATTAGACTTTAAAAGAAAGTAGGAAAAACAAGGATGAATCTATATAGAAAATACTTTAAAAAATACAAGGATCCATTTTTGATAGCTGTTTTTTGCGTTACCCTTGAGGCAATATGTGACTTACTTGGCTCTACACTTATGTCAAATATAATTAATACAGGAATTGATCAAGAATCTATTTCCAAAGTCTATTATTGGGGAACACTTATGCTTATAGTCACTGTTATTGGTGCATGTTTTGCTGTTACACGAAATATTTTGGCAAGTAAAGTATCACAGCGCATGGGAGCGGATTTGAGGTATGATTTATTTAAAAAAATTATATATTTTTCCGAACAAAGTACCGACAAAATTGAAAGTGGATCGCTTATTACACGTATGACTAATGACACATCACAAATAATACAGTTTGTAAACGGTATTATGCGAATTTTTTTAAAAGCACCTATTACATGTATTGGCAGTATCCTACTTGCAAGTCTACTTAATTTTAAGCTAAGTCTTATTATTTACAGTATTGTTGCAATAGTTGCTATTCTTATTATAGTTAGCATGAACTTGAGTTATCCCCGTTTTTATGAATTGCAAAAAGCTATGGATAAGGTAAACTTAGTTGTGCAGGAGTATCTTATAGGAGTGCGTCTGGTTAAGGCTTTTGGAACGTATGATAAGGAAACTTATAAGTTTGAAAACGGTAATATGAATTTAATGCAAAAGGGTGTATCATCTCAAATTGTTATTACCTTAGTCTCACCACTTATGACACTTACCGTTGGAATTGGTACAGTAATTGTAATTTTTATTGGGAGTAGGATGTAAAGGTACCATCTATTAGTGGTAAGAGGCCGATGGGTGGTAGAAACCGTTTTGCACCAACTGCAAAACCTAAAAATGCAAAAGGTACATTAATGCGTATTGTAGAAATATATATGAGATTTGCTAAAACAATCTTTCTGGCTGTGATACTTACAATTATTTCATCAATAGTTTCCGTTGCAATCCCATATTTTATAGGAAAAACTTTTAATACCTTTAAAATTGCAACAAGAACTGTGGACACAAAAACGCTAATATGGCTTTTACTGATAATTGTAGTTTTGTATGCAGCCAATTGGCTTATTTCCTCTCTAAATGGAGTTATTATGCTTAAAGTTTCACAAAAGCTTGTGTTTGTATTACGTACAGAGTTTTTTGAAAAGATGCAAAAGCTTCCACTGGAGTTTTATGATACACGCTCTCATGGTGATACAATGAGTAGGATTACAAATGATGTAGACAACATAAGCTCTACTATTTCACAAACAACTACACAATTAATATCAAGTATTTTAACGTTAGCAGGTTCTTTCATAGTAATGATAACACTTAATATAACTCTTACCATGGTTGTTTTATTATGTATCCCTCTTGTTATACTATTGACACGTGTAATTACATCACGAAGTCGTGCTTATTTTTTAGCACAACAGCAAAGTCTTGGTTCACTCAATGGGGTAATTGAGGAAAATATACTAGGACTAAAAATGGTAAAAGCATTTGGTAAACAAGAAGATATTCTAAAACAATTTAAGGACATTAATGAAAAACTGTATAAAAGCAGTAATAAGGCACAGATATGGTCTGGATATATGATGCCACTTATGAATGTTATTAACAATTTTATTTTTACAATTGTTGCAATTGTTGGAGGCGTATTGTCAGTAGGATATGGCCTGGCCGTTGGCACTGTGGTTAGTTTTATGAGTTATTCAAAACAATTTGCACAGCCACTTAACTCTGTTGCAGGTATGTTTAATACCATTCAATCAGCACTAGCTGGAGCAGAACGTGTTTTTGAAATTTTGGATAGTAAAGAAGAGGCAGCTGACCTCGAGACTGCTATTGATATGAAACGTCCAAATGGAAATGTTACTTTTGAAAATGTTTGTTTTTCTTACAACAAATCTATTCCTATATTAAAGAATATAAGCTTTAGCATCAAGGCAGGAGAAGTAGTTGCTTTAGTAGGTGAAACTGGTGCAGGAAAAACTACCATTGTAAATCTTTTAACTCGTTTTTATGATGCAGATAGCGGCAGAATTTTAATTGATAATGAACCAATTACAAATTTAAAACGAAATAGCCTAAGAAAATGTTTTTCAGTAGTACTTCAGGATACCTGTCTTTTTACTGGAACAATTATGGATAATATCCGCTATTCACAAAAGTATGCCAGTGATGAACAGGTGATAGAGGCTGCTAAAATAGCTCATGCGCATGATTTTATTGATAAATTGCCAAAAAGGTATCATACAATGATGTCTGGGGCTATAGATAATTTAAGTCAAGGACAGCGCCAACTCATAGCCATTGCCCGAGCAGTGCTATGTGATAGACCTATTTTAATTTTAGATGAAGCCACCAGTAGTGTTGATACAAAAACTGAAAAAGATATTCAACGTGCATTGCTAAGTTTAATGAGGAATCGTACAAGCTTTTTGATAGCACATCGTCTGTCTACTATTAGGGATGCAGATCATATTATGGTAATTGGTGATGGAAAAATACTAGAAAGTGGAAATCATAAAAATCTTATGGATAAAAAGGGACAATATTATAAAATGGTAATTAGCCAAATGGGAAAATTGCCTGAAGGACATATATCTGATGAGTCAGGCTTTTAGTTTTTAGAGTATAAGTCTGTAAAATTTACTTCAACTGCAAGAATATGAAGTCATCCAAATTAGTAAACATTAGTATCATTTAAGTAATCCTAATATGTCAGTATTAATGAGGTGAAGAATGAAAAGAAAAAAGTTTGTTAAAAAAGGTAAGTTTATATTTGCAGGTGTACTATTGATCATTATATTTATAGGACTACTTGGAAGATCGGGTTATATAATGGTAATAAAAGGTTCTGAATATAAATCAATGGCTGTGGAACAACAAACAACTACAATACCAATTAGTGCTAAAAGAGGAGAAATTCTAGATAGAAATTCTAATGAACTAGCAATAAATGAAGATATTTATAGAGTCGACTTGGATTTAAAAACATTAAGACAAACTTTAAGTGACAGAAAAATGTCTTTTGTTCAATTAGCCGATAAATTGTCTTCCGTACTTAATATGAAATCTAAAGATATTTTAAAAATATTAAATACAAAATTACCTAATGGATTGCCTGCTAATGCAGCTTTATTGAAAAGGCAGGTTGAAAAACCTGTAATGACACGGATTAAAGCATTAAATATTAAAGGAATCATTATTTCACCAGATACTAAAATGTATTATGTAAATGGGAATTTTATGACAAGTGTTTTAGGTTTGGTCAATTTTCAGGGTCAAGGAACTTCGGGGGTAGAGCTGAGTTATGATAAAGAACTTTCGGGTACACCTGGTAGTATGACTTATGAAAAAGATGAAAAAAATAACCAATTACCTTATGAATCCCCAAAATATACACAACCAATAGATGGTAAAAATGTTATTTTAACAATAGATTCAGTTATTCAAGAATTTGTTGAACAAGCTGCCGAAAAAGCGTTAGAAGATAACAAGGCAAAAGGAGTTAATATTATAGTTATGAACCCTCAAAATGGAGAAATATTAGCAATGGCAAATAAACCTAGTTTAGATCTTAACAATGCATCAAGTGTCTCCGGTAACTCTAAAGATGCTGAAATGCTTTGGAAAAATTCTTCTATTCAAGATAATTTTGAACCAGGTTCTATATTTAAAGTTATTACTGCAGCATGTGCTTTAGAAAACAATATTGGATTAAATGATACATATATATGTGATGGTAGTATAAAAATTTATGGGACAAACATTCATTGCTGGGATTTGAATGGACATGGTAGCGAAAGTTTTGTTGATATAATAAAAAATTCTTGCAATGTAGGCTTTGCAGAGTTAGGAAATAAACTAGGTAAAGAGAAACTTGTTGCTACCGCAAAAAAAATGGGATTTGGTCAAAAAACAGGGGTAGACTTACCTGGGGAGTCAACAGGTACCTTGAGAAGTCCTGATCAAATAAATAAGATTGATCTAGCAGAGATGTCCTTTGGGCAAGGTGTTGCAGTCAACCAAATTCAATACATGGCTGCTCTTAATGTTATTGCCAATGGAGGAACATGGATCAGACCGCATATCATGAAAGATATTGCGCATGTTAATGATTCAAATAATGAAGTTGTAGATAAAAAATATAATAATTACGGTAAAAAAACTATATATAATGCTGGACTAGCATCTGAATTAAGACAGGATTTAATTAAAGTAGTTACTGAAGGGGTAGGACAAAATGCCTTTGTACAGGGGCTAGATATTGCAGGTAAAACTGGTACGGCTCAAGTAGCTGATCCGACAACAGGAACATATGCACCAGGGAAGTATATGTCTTCTTTTGCTGGTATGGCTCCTGCAGAGAATCCTAAAATAACTTTATTAGTAAGTGTGAATGAACCTAGCGGCTCAAATTATTATGCTTCAGATGTTTCGGCACCTGTGGCAAAAGTTTTGTTTCAGGAGATATTTAATTATATTGCTATTAAAGGCGAGAAAAATGTGTTAAATTAACAGGATATTTTATGTAGGAGATAGAAATAAAACTAATATGACCAAAATATAATTTTATCATTTAGAAGTTGTAACCAATATAACATTTATATAATAAAATAATCTTGTAGACAAATCTTATGGAGGTTTTTTATGGCTGCAAATGGAAAGGTTCGCCAGAGTTATTACGAGGGACTTGAATATTATTGTCCTTTGGTACGAAGATGTCCTAATGTACAGAACAATCCACAGCTAAAACGTGAAAGGGTATTAAGTGCAAGAAATCAATTTCGAGGAACAGTTACTAAGATACAGGAAGGAGATGTGGTAGGTCAGGTACTTGTAGATATTGGCTGTGGAAACTTAATGTCCTCTATAATTACGACAGCTTCAATACGGGAACTTGGAATTAAAGTTTGTTCAAAAGTTACAGCTATTGTTAAATCAACTTCAGTAACCATAATGACACCTATGTCTGAAATGATGGCTAAGGAAAAAAGCACTGGAAGGACGTTCAGTGCAAGAAACCAATTTAAGGGGAGAGTTGTTAAAATACAGGAAGGAGATGTTGTAGGACAGGTAGTTGTAGATATTGGCTGTGGAAACTTAATGTCCTCTATAATTACGACAGCTTCAATACGGGAACTTGGAATTAGAATTGGTTCAGAAGTTATAGCTATTGCTAAATCCACAGATGTTACAATAATGTTATAATTGGGATTTTACCTTAAATTTGAACTTATGCGCAGAGATATTTTTATAATAATGAAGTACAATTAAATATTTTGTACATAAGTCTTATTACAAAACTTATAAAAAACCTAGGCTTCTCAAATTATTTTAGACTTATCAAAATATTTAATTGATTGAAGATTGTAAAAATATGTTCAGTACCAGCGGGCTTATATGTTTATTCACATAAGCCCGTTGATTAGTTAATACCAAAAACAAGAACTGTTAAAATTATTACTAAATCATATAAAATATTAGGCGTAGTTCAAATATTACTAAACAATATAAGAAGTTACTATGAAACGGTTATTTTTTGTATAGTTACCGTATATTTATATAACAGTAATTATTTTAAGGAGATTAAAATGAGTGATAAAAATTCCAAAAATAACCCTTCAGGAAAAAAATCTAATAAGGCATCAAATAAAGGTGACGGAGATAATTGTGAAGGCCCTAATATAAATGAATTTATGGAGGCAGTTCAAAAAGCAAACATTCTTAGAGCTGAGCTGTACAGACTGCCTTTAGATCCGTGGGAACAAATATTTATTGCTATTGAGATTGTACCCCTATTAAGTGTAATGGACCTGATTGGCCGTGTTTCTTATGATTTATCCTATTCGGCAAATTTCCTTAGCAATACTACTATAGTACGTCCTCGTAAAGATAAAATAAGAGATACTATTTATTTACTCTATGATATTAATGAACAATGCCGAGACATATATTACGTACTTGAAGAAAGAATAAATTGTGTACTTAAAAACGCACGTTAAGCATAAATCATTCAAAATACAAAGCAATGGGAATAATTACTTTTGAATAATCTGAAATATTAAATGAATTTTTTAAAAATTCGTTTAATATTTTATTTAATGTACTAAATATTTGAGAAAAAGTTGTTCCTTTATTGTATTCTACTATGTTTTTATAATTATTAGTGTATTGCCCTATTAAAGTAATTTTCCCTGTATATTCAAATTTAATTTTATTTATAGATTCTTGTAGGTAGGATTCATCTAGTGGAACCAAGAAATCATTTATTGACATAAACTTAGTAAAGGGCAGAACATCTATGCAAATTTCAAGGGTATTTCTAATTTGTTCATAAAAATCATTTCGCTTTTTTTCATATCTATTTAAACTATTTTTATTGGGTTCTTTACCTTCGTTGCAAAGAATAAATTGAGCTGTATATACATCTATATCGTTTTTTATAAAATAATCTACTAGATCACCACTAAAGATGGTTAATAAATAATCCAAATCCCAAAGTTGAAAGGTATCTTTAATTGAAACATAATCTCCAATAGAATAATTACTTTGTTTTAACAAATCTCTGTTATATAAATATTTTATTAGTTCATTAAAGGCATTATCATAAAACATTTTATTAACTAGGTCCGTTCCTGATTTTGATTTTGTTAGTAGATTGATAGAAGATGTTAGTTGGTCTTTATTTTCTGAATTTATACCAACTACATTATCTAATATTTGTGCTAAAGTCTCGTCATTATTGTTAATTAGCAATTTATTATTTAATTGCAATATATTGGAATTAATGGCATCATTATCTATGTAAATAAAGTGTTTCATAGGTTACTTACCTCCAACTATATTAATATTTCAATAAAAGTATTGTAATAAATGTATTTAGGTTTAAGAAATAATTCCTGATTGATAGTAAAAAGGGCTTTTTTTTATTGTAAACTATTTTAATAATAATTACAATTATTTACATAAAAACAAAATATGTTCCAATTTGTTATAAAGGAGATTAAAAAGTATAGACCACATAATGAAATTATATGTTATGAAGTTTTTTCAAGTATAGTTTAGTATTAAAATAGTAATATACATATATAAAATTATAATAATTTATAAAGAGGTGGTTTCATGGAAGATAGAATATCTATAACTCATTTGGCAAAGCTTAGAAATGTAACTGCAGAAACTTTAAGATATTATGATAGAATAGGGCTTTTCAAACCAGTATATGTTGATCCTCAGACCAATTACAGGTATTATTCTGTTTTACAATATGAAAAACTAGGAACAATTAAGGAATTACGTCAGCTTGGAATGACACTTAAAGAAATAAAGGAGTATTTTAATAATAGGAGTGCCAGGAAGTCTCTGTCCATGCTAAAAAATAAGCATAATGAACTGAAAAATAAAATAGAAAATTTAAAGCTTCTTGAGAAAAGTATCTCAGAAAAAATTGATTTTTTAAGTATAGTAATAAATGAATCAAGTAAAAATGAGGTGATTCTTAAAGAGTTTCCAGATAGAGAGATAATCACTTTTGGAAGGATAATAAGAGATGAAATTGATTTGAGTTATGGTTTTCTTGAACTTGAAAACAGCCTTGAAGAAATTTCACCAATTTTAGCAAGTAACAGACTTGGATTTATAATATCAAAAGAGAGTATAAAATGTTTAGAAGATACAAATTCAAACAAAATTTTTGTATTTACTAAAGGAAAATCCAAAGTGGATAAAAGGCACATTAAGAATGTAAAAGGTGGCACTTATGCGTGTATATATAATAGTGGAAAACCCTGGCATAGGGAAGAAAGTATAAAAAAACTTATTCGATATATAAAGGATAATGGACTTGTTGTAGCTGGTTATGCACTTCAAGTTGCTCAGGTTGATATAACAGTTACAGATATTTTGGATGAGGAATGTTTTGAAATACAGATTCCAGTTGAAATTAGTAAAAAATAGAAATAGCCCATTGATATTTAAATATCAATGGGCTATTTCTATTAATTTATAAATATAACATAAAAAATATTAATAATTTAATAAATCTGCATTGACATTTGTGTAACACAAAAGTTTATAATCGTAATAAATAAAATTGCTATTATATAAAAAATCTTAAGAGAGATGTGAAAACAGAAAATAACATCTACAGCGCAATTAAAGGAGGAATTTGCTATGAAAGAAACTTATGTTAAAAATTCAACAGGTGTTTTAAAAAAGGTATTATTATGTCCACCAACATATTTTGAATTTGAACCAATCAATGTAATAACTGAAGATTGGCTTAATAAGGAACAAAAGTCAGATAAAAAGGCTTGTTTAAGGGAGCATGCTGAATTAGTTCAGGCTTATAAAGAAAATGGAGTAGAAGTTGTGATGATGGATCCTGATCCAGATTTACCGTATGAGGTATTTGCAAGAGATTTTGGAGGATGTGTATCTGAAGGATTTATAATGGGAAGATTTAGAGAGCCTGTACGCCAAGGGGAAACTGCAAAATATGAAGCAAAAATGAAAGAACTTGGGATACCGTGTGTTGCAAGATGTACCTCTGGTGCGTATGAAGGCGGAGATTTTTGGTTTTTAGATAACTATATACTAGCACATGGAGTTATAGCAAGAACTGACTTTGATGGAGCTGAAAATGTAAAAAGGCAAGTTCATGAATTAGGATATGAAATGATTATGGTTCCTGCGTTAAGGCAAAATTTGCACCTTGATATGTGTTTCAATATAGTTGCCGAAAAGGTAGCAGTTGTATGTAAACAAGCCCTACCTTATAACTTCTTGAAGATGCTCGAGAAAAGAAAATTTACATTGATAGATGTACCTCAAGAAGGAGTTTTCAGACACTATTGTAATCTTCAATCCCTTGGAAATGATAGAATAATAACCTTTAAAAACAATAAAAAAGTAAATGAGCAGCTTGAAGCACTTGGACTCAAGACTATAAAGCTCAATTTAGTTGAAATACTTAAAGGAGGGGGAGGTCCTCATTGTATGACATTCCCTCTAGAAAGAGAATAAACTTTTCTATGTTTTAGGCATATTCAAAAAAATAACTAGTCAGTATGCTAGCCTATTTTGCATCTTTGACTTGTTATTTTCTTTCATATACCTTAATAATCGAGATATAGATAAAATTTCATCTACTGAAGATAGGAGATTTAGAGTAAGAATAACCTGTATAAATGCTTAGAGTATGGTTTGATGAAAAATAAAAGAAATCAATTTGTACATAAAGTACAAATAACATACTATATAATTGTTCGTTTTGTATATATAAATAATATTGATAATATGATAAATTATATATAATAAATTTATCATATTTATATTTTTTTAAATTAAATACTGTGAATATATCAAAAAATGTAGCATTTGATGTATATTAAGCTAATTTATAATGGATAAAGGAGGGAATAGAGATGACGGTAACTGGCGCAGACCTATTAGTAAATAATGTAGAAAAGTATTATAAGAGTTTTAAAGCTGTTGATAAGGTAAGTTTCAAAGTTAACAGAGGACAATTTCTGACTATATTAGGTCCAAGTGGGTCAGGAAAGACATCATTGTTAAAATTGATTGCAGGGTTTGAGAGAATAAATTCAGGCGAAATTTTGTTAAACGATGATAACATCGAAAAGAAAAAACCTTATGAAAGGAATATTGGAATGCTATTCCAAAATTATGCCTTATTTCCTCATATGACTGTTTTTGATAATGTTGCTTATCCTCTTAAGATTAGGAAGGTTGGTAAGGATGAGATAAAAAGAAGAGTTATGGATATGTTAAAAATGGTTGATTTAGAGGAAGTAGTAAATAGGTATCCTAAACAATTGAGTGGAGGTCAGCAGCAGAGGGTAGCCTTAGCCAGATCTATAGTATTTAACCCGCCATTGCTTTTGTTAGATGAACCTTTAGGGGCTTTAGATAAAAATCTTAGGCAGAAAATGCAACTTGAAATTAAGCATATACAACGTAAGGTTGGTATTACTACCATAAGCGTTACTCATGATCAAGAAGAAGCACTTACTATGTCTGATAAAGTCTGTATTCTAAATAAAGGGAAACTAGAACAAATAGATACACCAGAGAATATATATCAAAAACCTAAAAGTAGATTTGTAGCTGAATTTATTGGAGAAATAAATCTAATTCGAGGAAAAATAATTGAAACACGAGATGAAATTGCAACTATCAAGATTTTTAATAATCATATTGTTAAAGCGGAAATGGAACAGCCAGATCAATATTTAAGAGGAAAAGCTGTTTCTATAGCTTTAAGGCCTGAAGATATCATTGTTACAGAAGATAAAACTAATTATGAGAACAATATTAGTGCAGTTGTAAAAGAGGCTATTTTTGTTGGGGATGCTTTAAAAGTAAAAGTAGTTAATGAAGTACAAGGAGAAATGTTAATAAAAGCTAAGTCTTCATCTAAAAATTTATTAACTGTAGGTAAAAAAATCATATTAAATTGGGACATAAAAAAAGGTTGGTTAATAGGTGAATAGTTAAGATAAGTTAAAAATATGTAGGGGGGAGTAAATATTATGAAGAAAAAAATTGTGCTTATACTGAGTATATTGATGATGTTACTGGGTTTTACAGGATGTGCAGGAAATACGAGTAGTAAAAGTAGCAGTGATAAGGAGTTAGTTGTTGTTGATTGGGGTGGAGCTTATTCAGATGCGAGGAAAAAAGCAAATTACGAGTCTTTTGAGAAAAAATATGGAGTAAAAATAACGGTAGTTAATCCTACGGATTACGGTAAATTAAAAGCTATGGTTCAATCAGGAAATGTTGAATGGGATGTAATAAATGTAGATTCTGATTTTTCTATAAGGGGTGGCAAACAGGGACTGCTCGAAAAATTAGATTACAATGTAATTAAAAAAGATGGTATTGATAGTAGATTTGTAAATGACTATGGTATAGGATCTGATGTCTTTGATGTAGCGATTGGATATAATACAAATAGTTTTTCACAAAGTAATCATCCTAAAACTTGGGTTGAATTTTGGGATACTAGTAAATTCCCTGGATCACGTTCTATGTGGAAATATCCTTTAGCTACGTTGGAAAGTGCACTTTTAGCAGATGGTGTGAAGCCAGAGAATTTGTATCCTTTAGATTTAGATAGAGCTTTTAAGAGTCTTGATAAAATTAAGAGCAACGTTAAAATTTGGTGGACAACTGGAGCTCAACCACCACAGGCACTTGCAAGTGGAGATGTTACGGCAGCAGCAGCTTGGAATGGTCGTGTTGTTACAGCTAAAAGACAAGGATCACCAGAAGATGTAGAGTATAATGAAGCTTTAGTATGTGGAGATTCATGGGTAGTTCCAAAGGGTGCAAAACATAAAGATTTGGCTATGAAGTTTATAGCTTATATGAGTACACCGGAACAACAGGCAGAATTTTCAAAAGTGATTGATTATGCACCTACTAATTCCAAAGCTTTGAGTTTGCTATCAGAAGATAGAAAAAAGAGCATTGGAAAATCTGATTCCGACGCATCAAAAAAACAAATAGTAATAGATATCAAATGGTGGGCTGATAACTATGATTCTGTAGATCAGCGTTTTCAAAAATGGTTAATTAAATAAAAATAGGCTAGCATACTGACTGGTTATTTCTTTGAAAATGCCTTATGCTGAGTACTTTGAAATCCTATTTATAAACAGGATTTCAAAGTGCTAATGAATATAAAAAAATGAATATAAAAATTTGTTGATGTTTGGAGGGATGAAATTGATAAAAGAAAATTTACGAGAACAAGAGCTAACATTAGAAAATAATTCGAGAAAATATACTATTAATAATATATTAAATCCTAAGTGGATTTTGATCTTAATACCCATGCTTTTTATAGTATTGTTTACATTTATCCCTATATTGAAATTGTTCAAATTAAGTTTTGTAGATCAAAATGGATTTACATTAAAATACTTATCTCAGGTATTTACAGAAAAAGTGTATTTTCAAGTTATACTGCTTACGTTGAAGACAGGATTTATTATTACTATATTATCAATTTTATTAGCTTATCCTGTAGCATACTTCCTTGTTAAAACAAAATCTGCTAAGTTAAAGAAGTTTATCTTATTAGTTATTATGATACCCTTCTGGATTAGCTTGTTGGTACGTACATTTTCATGGATAATAATTTTACAAGACCAGGGCATATTAAATTCTTTTTTAATTTATATTGGATTGATAAATAAACCAATACATTTACTGTATAATGGAATTTCTGTAACAATTGGTATGGTACATGTATTGTTCCCATTTATGGTATTGAACATTTACTCATCTATGGAAAGTATAGATATGCAATTAGTGCAAGTAGCAGAAGTTATGGGAGCTAAACCAATGAGAGCATTTTGGGGAATATTTTTTCCTCTATCAGTTCCAGGTATACTATCTGGATCAATAATTGTATTTGTTCTGTCATTAGGATACTTTATTACTCCGTCATTATTAGGAGGATCACAAAATATGGTAATTTCTACCCTCATACAAAATAATATAAGTGCAACGTTAAATTGGCCGTTAGCAGCTTCTCTTGCATTAGTATTATTTATTATTACTATGATATTATTAGTGATTTTGGCTTTGTTAATGAAAAAAAATCATATGATCGGAGATGAATCGTAATGTGGCTTCCTATAGTTGTAATTGTTGTATTGTTTTTTCTTATAGCACCTGTATTTGTGCTTGTGCCATTATCATTTACTTCTTTAAGTTATTTTAAGTTTCCACCGCCAAGTTTTTCTATGCAGTGGTATCATGCATTTTTTAATAATAGTCAATGGGTACAATGTTTTGGTAGAAGTATAGTTATAGCAGCTTTAACGGTAGGAATGTCTCTTGTTATAGGAACTATGGCAGCAGCTGCCGTTACAAGAATAGAATTTAAACATAAAGATGTTTTTATGGCGTTTATGGTACTGCCAATGGTCATTCCTGTAATTATAATTAGCATAGCACTTTACAATACATTTTCCTCGTTGGGTTTAACTGATACTATATTAGGATTAGTGTTAGCACATACCTTATTGTCCATACCTATGGTTTTTGTAACCGTCATGACAGGGCTCAAATCAGTTGATAAAAATATTGAATTGGCAGCAATGGGATTGGGTTCTAAATATATAAGCATATTTTTTAATATTACATTACCACAAATTAAGCCATCTATGGTTTCAGCTGCAATATTTGCTTTTAGTACATCCATTGATGAAGTAACGGTTACTATGTTTATATCAGGAGCCAAAACAAAGACTCTTCCAGTTGCTATGTGGGAAAGTATGAGAAATAATATAACTCCAGATATAGCGGCAGTATCTACCATATTAATTTCTATTACTCTAGTAATGTTGTTCATACAGGAAATTGTAAGAGGTAGAAGTGCAAAGATAAGGCAAAATTAAATATCTGTTTTTATTGTAATTAAAATATATTACATGAGGGGGTGTTTAATAAATCATGATAATTAATTGTGGCAATGTAAATACTCTTCCTTATGCTGATAAGTTAAAACTTGTAGCAGGTAAAAATGGAATTGACAGAGTTATAAAATGGGTTCACTATATGGAAAATCCAGAATATATTGATTGGCTTAAAGGAGGAGAGTTGGTTTTAATTACTGGCGTACTTATAAAAAATAATCTTTCTTTGCTTTTAAACTTTATAAAAGATTTAAATTACAAAAATGTAGCAGGGCTTGTTATAAATATTGGTCCATATATTGAAAAGACTCCTTTGGAAGTGATAGATATGGCAAATTCTTTTGATTTTCCAATTTTTGAACTTCCTTTTCAAATAAGATTTATTGATATAAGTCAAAGCATATGTAAAGCAATTTTTATGAGTAAAGTTGAACAGGAGTCTATGAATAGTTTTATGAAAAGCATAATTTATGGCAATTCAAGTTGCAGTGAAGAGATTGTAAATAGAGCTATTTTTTACGGATATAATCCCAATAAATTGTACTGTACTTTTGTTGTACAAATTGATAATTTCACACAACTTATAATGAAGGATAGAACTTGGGATGAAGAAATTGCATTTAGACTTGTTCAGCAGATTAGCCAAATTATAATAGATGTCATGAGTAATCACGACAAAAATATAATTCATATAGTTGAAAATAATTTTATTATGATTATGATGCCCATAAGTAAAATATGGAGAAATAAAGTAAATTTAATTGCGAAGGAAATAATTGATAGCATAAATGATAAGTTGAAAAACATAAAGGTAAGTATTGGAATAGGAGGATTTTGGACAAAACTAGACGATTTAAAATATAGCGTGAATAAGGCTCAAAAAGCATTGAAAATTTTTAAGATTATAAAAAGTAAAAATAATATATGTAATTACGATGATATTGGAATATACAAATTATTGTTCGAAATAGGCAAAGTAGAAGAAATGAAAATATTTTACAAAGAAATATTGGGAAAATTAATTGACTATGATTCTAAAAATTCTACAGCACTAGTAGAAACTTTAGAAGTATATATAAGTCAAAATTGTAATTTAATAGACACTGCCAATTCACTTTTTATTCATAAAAACACATTGAAATATAGAATCAGAAGAATAGAAGAAATATCAAACTGCAGTCTTAAAAATATGGATAATCTTCTTAATTTTAATATGGCTTTTAAGATAAGAAACTTTATGACATGTATTTAAAGGACAAATATTATATTTTATAATTGTCTACTTTATATATACAAAACTCAATGATAATATGTTAAGTTATATACATGATAATTATTAAATTATTAAATTATTACATGATATTTAAATAATATATTAATAATTGCCAGGTGTAAATAAAGATTGATATTTGGGAGGAATTAAAATGATTAGAGAAAATAATGCAAAAATTGTAACTGAAATACCTGGACCCAAGTCAAAAGAACTTATAAAAAAGAGAGAAAAATATGTGGCCAAGGGAGTTAGTTGTTCTTCACCTATATTTGTGGAAGAAGCCAAAGGAGCACTTATAAAAGATATAGATGGAAATGTGTTTGTTGATTTTGCAGGAGCTATAGGAGTTCAAAATGTTGGACATGCAGATAATGGAGTAGTAGAAGCTGTAAAAGCTCAACTTGACAAATATATTCACCCTAGTTTTCACGTGAATATGTATGAGCCCTATGTTGCACTTGCAGAAAAGCTTGTACAAATTACTCCTGGAAATTATGAAAAGAAAGCTATGTTTGCAAATAGTGGAGCAGAAGCTGTTGAAAATGCAATTAAAATAGCTAGAGCATATACTAAAAAGTCTGGAGTTATTTCACTTCAAGGTTCTTTTCATGGAAGAACTAATATGACAATGTCAATAACAAGTAAATATAAGCCTTACAAAAATGGATTTGGTCCTTTTTCTACAGAAACTTACAAGACTGAGGCAGCTTATTGTTATAGATGTCCATTAGGATGTAAATATCCAGACTGCGATATAGCATGTGCAGAAAAATTAAGAACTATGTTAAAAACTGTAATTTCAAAAGACATGATAGCCTGTTTAATAGCAGAGCCTGTACAAGGAGAAGGTGGATTTGTAGTACCTCCAAAAAAATATTTTAAGATGCTCCAGGAAATATGCAATGAAAATGATATAGTATTTATAGTAGATGAAGTCCAGGCAGGTTTTGCAAGAACAGGAAAGTTATTTGCACATGAACACTTTGATGTTGATGCTGATATTATAACAATGTCAAAATCTATAGCAAATGGAATTCCATTGAGTGCAGTTGTAGGAAGATCTGAAATTATGGATGCAGCCTGTGTAGGAGGCATTGGAGGAACTTATGGAGGGAGTCCTCTTGGGTGTGTTGCGGCACTTAAGGTTATAGAAAAAATAGAAAAAGACAATCTCTGTGAAAAGTCTAGACAAATGGGAGCTTATATAGTTGATAGACTTAATAATATGAAGAAAAAATATGATGTAATAGGTGATGTACGAGGACTTGGATCAATGATAGGGTTGGAATTTGTAAAAGATAGAAATACGAAAGAGCCTTATGGAGAAATTGTTAAAAAAATTACTGACTATTGTTTTAAACATGGAGTAATATATTTAAATGCAGGTTTGTTTGGCAATGTAATTAGATTCCTTCCACCTCTTGTAATAACTCATGATCAACTTGAATATGGCTTAAAAGTATTAGAAGATGCTATTGGCAAACTTAGTGTACAAGAACAAGTAAAATATGAAAGTATAGTTTAGTGATTTTTAGTTGTATAAATAATTTTGCGTATTATTTATAAAAAAGTATAAAAAAAAGACTTGGTATATTTCTATGCCTAGTCTTTTTTATCTTTAAGATTTTCTGAAGTGTTAGCGTAAGAAAATCATCTATAACTTTCAATTTTCCACTATCAATTCTCAATTGTTTATCATAGGACTTAAATATTATATTGTTATGCACAGTAGCATATTTTTATTAATCTAATAAAAATATGGCAAAAAATTTGACTTTTGATAAAATAGAAAATATAATAATACAAAATGAAATAGAACATAATAAAGCTACAATAAAATAAAAGATATAATAATACAAGACAAAGTAAAACATAATAAGACTGCAATAATTCTAAACTTTCATTGTACACATTTCTTATCCAATATTGAAATGATGACTCAGCTGTTAAAAGTTCTTTTTTCCATTGAGGAAGATTTTATTTTTAATGAAGAAAAGCAAAAAAGAGGACTTCAAATCATGCTTGAAGATCATAAGAATCGATGTGTATTTATAGCAGAGTATAATGGCTAGATTGTTGGAATGGTTTCGGGTCAAATTTTAATTTCAACTGCTGAGGGAGGGATATCCGTATTAGTAGAGGATTTAGTTGTTAAGGAAGTTTATAGGAAACGGAGTATTGGAAAAGAACTTCTTTTTAAAATAGAGAGATGGGCAGCTTTAAAAAAGGCAAAGAGACTACAGCTTTTAGCAGAAAGTGACAATTGCCCCGCGTTAAATTTTTATAGGCATTTGAACTGGAAGGATACAGCTCTTATATGTTTAAACAAAAAAGGCATATAGACTATTTTTATTATATAATCCGTCATAGTAAGAATAAGGTTATCAACTGTGAACTTTAGGTAGAACTAAATAAAGGAGGTGCATTATGTCAGTTATAATAGAACACAATAAAAAACTTATCATAGATAGAACTTTACCTGAAATTATAAAAAGATCAGAAAAAGTCCATGAAAATGTGATAAAAAATTTTTTAGTATTATTAAAGGAAATAGGAGTGGATTTAATAGAGATAAATAAGAGTGCTTTAGATAAAATTGAAAATTTTCCTAAAGACCTGGATTATATATATAGTGTAGAGGATATCTCTGATTTATATTTTTTTAATAAATATAAATTTAAATATATAGCTGTAGATTATGAAAGGGCTGTTACCTTTAATAAGGATATTTTAAATAGACTGAAAGATAGTGAGTTAATACTTGGAGTGGACATTAAAATTTTAGATAAATTACTTTCAGGTGAAGATAATAAAATCTTTAATGAATTAAACATAAGCTGTTTAAGAATAAAGGGTATTGTAAAATACAATTTATCTGGATGGAGCAGATTAATAGAAAATATAAAAACTTGTTTTTCTACAGATGTGGATTTTTGTCCAGATAATAAGTTTTATATGGCAACTGCAATAGGTATGGAAGCTTGTGCTGATGGTGCGGATTTTATAACAGGAGCTTTTAATGGACAAATTTATGGATATGCAGCTCTAGAGGAAATTGTTTTAGGACTTAAAGTGATAAAAAAGGGTGAAGTATCCGGAAATTTAAAGTTAGTAGCCGAACTGGCAAAAGTGTACGCACAGCTCACCGGTGAAAAGGTGTATTGTATGAAGGCTGTAATTGGAGAAGATATTTTTAAATATGAATCTGGTATTCATGTAGATGGAATAGCAAAAAATCCATATACCTATGAACCTTATAATCCCTATGATATTGGAGAAAAAAGGACTATGTATATAGGAAAACATTCAGGAAAAAAAGCAGTAATGCTGCGTCTTAAAGAGCTAAATATAGATTACGAAGGAAGTAATGAAAATAATTTCTTAAATAAGATAAGGGAAGTCAGCGTAAAACTAAAGAGAAATATTTTTGATGAGGAATTAATTCAACTCTATAAAGAATTTAAAGATACTGGTTTGCAATAAAATAATTCTATTATAAATTGTATATTGAAAAGATATTAATAACTGGTGAATTGTCAATTGTTCATTAAAAAAGGAGTGATGTAAGATGAATGTTAATATTGTAGACACTACTTTGAGGGATGGAGAACAAAAGGCGTGTATAGCATGGGGTATAAAAGAAAAAGTAGAAATTGCTAAAATTATAAATGATATGGGTATTACTCAGATAGAAGCAGGGACAGCAGCTATGGGGGGAGATGAAAAGAAAAGTATTGAGAAAATTGTAAGTCTGGATTTAGATAGTAAGATATCATCATGGAATAGGATGAATATAGAGGATATAAACCATTCTATAGATTGTGGCGTAGATATAGTTCATATATCCATTCCTTCATCGGATCTTCAAATTGGATCTAAACTAGGGAAAAACAGAATTTGGGTTGTGGATGCTATAAAAAAGTGCATTGCTTACACACTAGACAAAGGATACGAGGTAACTGTAGGATTGGAAGATGCCAGCAGGGCGGACATAAATTTTTTAGTTAAATTATGTGAAACTGTTTTTGAAATGGGAGTAAAGAGAGTTAGGTATGCAGATACAGTAGGTATTTTATATCCTAGGAAAATTTTTTACCACATAAATAAATTGAGGCAGGAGGTACCCGTAGAAGTGGAAGTACACACACATAATGATTTTGGAATGGCACTAGCTAATTCTTTGGCAGCAGTAGAGGCAGGGGCTGCATTTGTAGATTGTACTGTTACGGGTATAGGAGAACGGGCCGGCAATTGCGATTTTGTAAAGTTTGCTCAGGTTTTATATATGTTGGAAGGTAACAGGGTGTCATCTAAAAATCTTGATGATTTAATTGAAATGGAGCGGCAAATTAAAGATATTATAAAACTATCAGCATAATTTTAAATAGCTACAATTCTCTAAATTAGGAAGGAGATTGCTATGGGAATGTACATGGTAAGTTATGATTTAAGTCATCCAGAGTACAATAATGAAAAAGTAAATTTAAGCAAATTTTTAATGGGTACTGATAGGCTAGTTATTTGTGAAGTTCCTGATCCCGAGAAATGGGTTATAAACAAAAAATTAAATTGGAAAAATAAAATATATAATACAAGACATAAAAATACTAATAAAAAAATAGTTATAAACTGGCAATTTCAAGTAAGACAGGTGAAAATATAGATGAACATTTTGGACATACTGATAGATTTTATATTTATTCCTATGATAAAAATGGTATTAATTTTATAGAAATAAGAAAAATCTACAGGTATTGTATAGGAGTTGAGGAATGTTATAACCATGATGAGAAAATTTCTAAAATATTAAAAGCTGTAGAAGACTGTGATGTTGTGTTAACTTTAAAAATAGGGGTACATGCTATAAAAAAGTTAGAAGAAAGAGGTATTAAAATAATTCAGATAGATACAACTGTATATAAAGGAATTGAAAGAGCTCTAGAAGAAATTATAATTAGGTGTTGATGTTAAGTATAGGAAATGATATCAATAGAAAAAGGATTTACTATGCTGTGTAAAACAACATAATAAATCCTTTTATTTAATGGGAACGTCCATAGGTTTGTGTAAAATAGACTAGACAGGATAAAATTTATTTGGAAATTACTATAGGATTATGTTCCTGTAGTAATTTTTATTTTTTAGGGAATAACTAATAATAGTGTATTATGACTTTCTAATAATAGTATTGTTCCAATGTTCATATCATACTTTGATTGTTTTATATAATTTTCACAAGTACCTCTTTTTTTATAGAAATCTACTGCTTCATTGGCACTAATCTCCATGTTAGTTACGTAAAAATCATGGTCATATTCGTCATACTCAAACATTTTTTCTTGAATTACTTTTTGTTCAACTTTTTTCTTTCTTGTTATTATAAAATTTCATCCTTATGTTTTGCTTTTATTAAATAGTGGTAACCAGCACTTCCTATTACTTCAATTATTTCCTCTGAAAAATATCCTGAATCCATACGAAAAACAATGTCTTTAATAAAATCTTTATTATTGTTGGTTTGTCTAGTTTTGGATAGGATTTTCTAATTTACTACGCAGTTTTTGGGTATAAAATATTCAAGTAATAAAGAACCCAAGTAATAAAGAACCAATGATAAGTATATATTCAGTTAAGAAAGCTAATTCAGTAATGTTAATTATAGATGATAATGGAGTAGGTATAATTGATAAAGATATAAATAGAGTTTTTGAAAAAGGTTTCACTGGTGAGAATGGAAGGAAATTTAGCAAAAGTACAGACCATTTTAATATAAATCTAAGAATTTTTTAATGTAGTTTTAATGCTGAGTGTTATAATGTATAATGCAATGAAATTAATTAGTACTTTACAGAGGTGACGATTAAAAATGAATATGGAACTTTTTAGATTAATAAATAACTTGGCAAATAAAAATATGATTTTGGATAAGGTAATGATTTCCTTTTCCAAATATTCACCTTACATATTTACGGCAGTTCTTAGTATAGTATTTATTCTAGGAATTGTAAAAAAGAATTCTAATTATAGAAAAGGTGCTGTTAATGCCTTAATTATTACTTCAGTAAACTTAATTTTAAACTGCATTATTGGAGGCATTTATTATGTAGATAGACCTTTTGTTCATAATAAAGTAAATCTATTGTTTCCCCATGTAAGTAATGCATCATTTCCAAGTGACCATGCAGCGGGAACAATGAGTATAGCATTAGGCTTTAAAAATTATAACAAGTCACTTAGTCTAATATTAACCGTCTTATCGTTGATTGTAGGATTTTCAAGAGTATATGTGGGGCACCATTATCCTATGGATGTTATTGGGGCATATGCAATTGTATTGGGAACAAACTACATATACAATTTAAAATTAAGAAGTAAAATTCAAAATTTATATGAAGCAGTTGAAAAAATTTTAATAGCGTATTTTGCAGTATAAGTTGATTTTTTGTTTAGAAACTCTATAGTTATTAGTAAAGCTTAATGGTTATACTTGTATATGTGAGGTGAAGGTTTTGCAGTTTGTAATAGGATTATTTAATCATTATGGATATATTGTATTATTAATAGCTTTAATGTTAGAAATTATAGCATTTCCCTTACCTGGAGAAGCACTTATGACCTATTGTGGATATGTTATTTATCAGGGAAAAATGAGTTTAATTATGAGTATCTTAATTGCCACATTTGGAGTAAGTATAGGTATTACTTTATCTTATTTTATTGGAAAAATATTAGGAGTAACTTTTTTTGAAAAACATGGACATTATATTCATATAAACAAAGGTAGATTGGATAAGGTATCTCTATGGTTTCAAAAATATGGTAATAAATTGCTAATTATAGCATATTTTATTCCAGGTATAAGGCACGTTACAGGGTATTTTTCAGGTATTACAAAGATATCATATAAAAAATTTTCAGTTAACGCATATATAGGAGCTTTTATATGGACCACTACTTTTATTTCATTGGGAAGTATCCTTGGAGTTAATTGGTCAAAATATCATCCCTTGTTAAAAAAGTACTTACTAATGGGAAGCTTAATTATTGGTGCTGTTGTAATTGCTATATATATTTATAAAGCTCACAGACAAAGAATATTTGATTTTGTCTTAAGATCACTTAATAGAAGTTTAAAAATATTACATTCTCTTGGAAAAATAAAAATTGTTATGGTGAGAATGGCAGTTTCTTTTTTAATATTTTCAGCTTTTATAATTGGAATTATTCAAAATTATTTAGCAAATTAATTTAGAGTAGTGGGGCTTAGTTTGAATATAATTTTGATGGAAGTTTACAGGGTATTGCCTAAAGTAAAATTTTTTGGTTGGTATAAATTTTAAATTTTGGTTGAAGACATTGACACTTTAATAAATATAATTCATATTATAGAGCTTTTATTTTTTACTTAGAAACTCTATAATATGAATTATAACAAGTGAGCCGGATACCAATAAAAAAACAGATGTAGAAAAAAGGTTAATTAAAGTAATTATATCTTGTTTTGTTGTGACCTGGATGAATCCTCAAGCTATTATTGATGGCTCACTTCTCCTTGGGGGATTTAGGGCATCTCTTTCTTATGAAACTTCCTGGTACTTTATACTGGGATCTTGCATGGCATCAGTTTTTTGGTTTACTTCTCTTGCAACTCTTGTGTCGATTTTTAAGCGAAGTTTTAACAAAAAATCAATTAAAATAATTAATAGGATATGTGGTATAATAATAATTTATTATGGAGTAAGGTTGGGTTTAAATTTTGTATTATCAAAATAAAGGATTTGAAGGTATATGTTAAATATTGATTGGAAACCAGATAAAAAGTCTTTTATTCCTATATATAAGCAGATTATAAATTATATAAAGCAAAAGATAGGGAATGGAGAATGGACTATAGGAGAAAAGTTACCATCACAGAGAGAATTAGCAGAAAAGTTTGAGGTAAATAGAAGCACCGTTGTAGAAGCCTTAGATGAGCTAAAAGCCGATGGTTTAATTGAGGGAAAAGGTAAAAATGGTACTAGAATTATAAATAATACATGGTCTTTGATGGCTTCTATGCCATCGAGTAGTTGGGAAGGTTATATAAAAAACGGAATACATAAGCCTAATTTACGCACAATTCAAATTATAAATAAGTTAGAATACAGAGATGACATAATAAGGCTTGGAACGGGTGAACTTTCTCCTGAATTATTTCCAAAAGATATGATGAAGAAGGTATTTGAAAATGTGTCTAATAGTCTAAGTTCTTTAAGTTATGAAATGGCTAAGGGTTCCCCTAAATTAAGAAAGGTTATAAGTGAGTATTTAAAAAAGTTCCATATAAATGTGTCATCAGAATCAATACTAATTGTTTCAGGTTCACTTCAGGCTCTTCAGTTGATTTCAATGAGCATACTAAAGCCTGGCTCTAGGATACTTGTGGAAAATCCATCATATATAAAATCACTTCATGTATTTGATTTTTCTGGAGTTAGTTTCACTGGGATATCTATGGATGCAGATGGAATTAGGTTGAATGAAATTTTAAAAAATATAGACAGAAATACGTCTTTTCTATATACTATTCCAACATTCCATAATCCTACGGGTATATTAATGCCCCAGTATAGAAGAGACAAACTATTGGATTTATGTACTAAAGAGAGAATCCCAATTATTGAAGATGATGCCTATAGAGAATTATGGTTGGATGAAATGCCACCTTATCCAATAAAAGCAAAAGATGAAAATGGAATAGTACTTTATATGGGGACCACATCGAAATCAATAGCAGCAGGAATGAGAATAGGGTGGGTTGCTGCGCCTGAAACTGTTGTTGAACGACTCGGAGATGTTAAAATGCAAACGGATTATGGCGCAAGTTCTATTTCACAGTATGTAACTGCGGAATGGATAGAAAGTGGATTTTATGAAATATATTTAAAAGAACTTAGAAAGAAACTTAAAATAAGAAGAGAAATTGCATTAAATGTTCTTGAAAAATATTTTTTTGACATAGCCTGTTGGAACATTCCAAAAGGAGGGTTTTACATATGGTTAAAGCTTAGAAATAAAATAGACATGAAAAAACTTTTTTATAAATGTTGTAAAAACGGAATATTAATCAATCCAGGATATATATACGATTTTACTAAAAACTATAATATAAGGATATCCTATTCATATGCTTCTCTTTATGACCTGAAGTTTGGTTTGAAAAAGCTTTCACAAATAATAAGAAATTTGTAATTTACCAGCAGTAGAATTTTTAGATAATAGATAAATATATCTATGTTACTAGTAATAAAAATACAAAAAAGTTAGAGGGCATAGAGTTGATTATTAAATTTAATACTATTAGTGCAATAAAGTAGTCATAGTACAAAAACTCTAAAAAACTAGCAGATATTATGCAGTAAAATATTGAACTTTGTACCATGAAAGAATGGTTTATTAAGTTAATATATCAATAGGAAGCAAAACAGAAAAAACAAACGTTTTCACTAAAGTCTAGTTATTTTAAGATTTATTAATAATACACCGGGTCGCGTGATGATTTTAGCGGCACTTATGTAGGAGGGTTTATTTCCAACACAGCTTATGTTGTTGGTCTTCAAATGGCTAGATTAATCGTTATTTCTACAAAAATATAATAAACACTAAAATAATTTGAATTCTATAAATTCAAATTATAGTTGAAATAGATTATAGTTCAAATATAGATAAATATTTTCGAGCAAAAGTAAGTGTATTTGCTTGAAAAAATTACTTATTGCGCATAGAGAAGGAAGGTTATGAAGTGAGGTATTATGGAGAAGAGGCATTGGGTCTCGTTGAAACAGTTGAAACATTAGAAACGGTTCCTGCAATTGAGGCAGCAGACAACAAAATGTTTAAAGCTGCTGATATTGAATTAATATCATATGAAAATAAATATAGGTTCTACTCTTGTTACAATCATGGTAAAGGATGATGTTGCTACTGTCAGGGCATATGTGAAAGCAGGAGTTACTGCTGCTGAAATAGGTAAATTGGCAGCTTATATTTCTGTATCCAGGCCTTGAAAAAATCATCAGACGTTACTCAATTGAACATTTTTTCCACAGGAAAAGCTGGATGAAATTGTTGAGCGTATGGTTGAAGAAAGTGGAAAACATACCCGTAAACTTGCCATGATGTCTTAGAATGAAACTGATTATGGTAGATGGCAGGATAAGTAATCAAAAATCGATTTGTTTGTGAGTATTTGCCAGCTAGGCTTAGAAGAATGCGCTGTGTAGGCATTATTAATGAGAATGGCCAGGATAAGACGATGAATGTAGGCATACCTATGGTGTACTTATTGCGTTATGTTATTCAGCCAGTCCCGTTCCTACTACCATATATAAGGCGTTAATTACAATTAAGTTCGATAATGCGATTATCTTTTCTCCACATTCTAGAGCAAAGGAAACAATTTGTAAATGGAGGAATTGGTAATGAATCAGTATTTATTGAACGGTACAGCTGATATCAAGCAGTATGAATTCAGAAATGGTTGGCAAATCTGCATAAAAATTGGCTATGAAAGGAGGTCTCAGCATTCCTAAAAGTAGCACAGTCGAAAATTGCATTGAGCTACTGTTTAGCGAGAGAAGTGGTCACACTCTTGTTATACATTCAAAAGATGAAGATGTGATTCGCCAGTTCATATTAAAAGACCTGTGGGTAGGATGCTTGTTAATATACCTGCTTCCTTTGGTAGTATGGTGCTACAAGTAATTTATTTCCCGCTTTAACTCTAGGTAGTGGATCGGTAGGTAAAGGTATTACCTCCCATAATGTTTCACTAATGAATCTCATTTATGTCCGTAAAGTTAGATATGGCGTGCGGGAGGAAGATAGAAGAGATTATTAATACTAATAGATTTAGGCTTAAAAATAGGTTTAAAAATCAGATAGTTAAATTTGAAGTGAGTATGAAAGAAAGCTATTTAAAACGAAGGCCTTCTATTACGACATATCGTGCTAAGGCTACTGCAAAGATTGTTAAATGTTTCCACTATTGATGTGAGACTGTACCTACAGAAGATGCTAGAGATTATTGCATGTGGTATTCCGTTGATTTAAAAGCTCATCTGCTGCCCGCGTTTTGCATGCCGCAAGGTATAAGAGGATGGGCTGAGTTGAAAATTTATCTGAATGCCAAAATGAATTAAACAGAAAATTGGTTGGTATGAGTGATACGAAGGCAGCAATGATTGAAAGAAAAGCAGTCATTTTTAGTGTACGAAATACAATATGTATGATGGACCGGGAGTAAGGATACTTGTATTCTTAAAGGATGCCCATTGTGTTGCAAGTGGTGTGCTAATCCTGAAGGACAATTACGAAAATGTGAAGTTATGTTCAAAAAGAATTTGTGTACTAAATTGCGGTGATCATGTTTCTGTTTGTCCGGTTGGAATACATACAATGTCAAAAGGACTGAAACATGAGGTGGATCATAGTATTGATTGTCTAGGTTGCCGCAAATGAGATAATGTTTGTACTGAGTCTGCAATATCCATTGTTGGAGAAGAAAAAAGCGTTTCTGAAATTTAGAATCGATATTTAAGGTTGCTGAGTTCACGGATTTGTACTTTTTTGATATAAAAAATGTTGATCCTGAACGCCACTATTATGAGGTTGATTGTGTAATTAACTTCTTGATGCTTTTCCGTGATTGTAAAAACTTTAAAGGTATAGATCTGCTTCCTTATCATAAGTTAGGTGTAAACAAGTATACACAGCTAGGTATAGAGTATCCAATAGAGCAAAATCCAGGCTTAAACAGTAATGATTTGGATAGGATTGAAAGCTGGATTAAAAATGTGATTTTTCCAGTTTCAATTATAAAGTACTGATAAGTAGTTAGTAGAATAGAAAATAGATAGAGAGGAAACTTTTAAATGAGACATAGAAAAGTTTCAGAGTCTTATTACCAGGTTAGTGTTCCTAGATGGTGAGGCACCAGAGTTCTAAAAGAATATCTATTTTTAAAAGAAAAGTAAAGGGGGGCCAAAATGAAATTTATTACCGAAATTGATTTGCGGGATTTATACAGAAAAGAACCTTTTACACATTATGAGTTAGAACCGGGGGCAAGATTTACGCCTGGAGCACGTCAGTTTCTGTCAGATAAGGGTATAAATATACTTGACAATGGTCCTTACACAAACAAGAAAGCTGAAAACAAGAAGAAGGCTGTGGAAAAACAGCAGATTGTTGGGAAACAGCAGATTGTTGAAAAACAGCAGATTGTTGAAAAACAGCAGACTGTAGAAGGAAAGCAGGCTATAAATAAAAATATAAATAAAAATGAGATATCTGCACTACTGGAAAAGAGAAATAAATGGAGAAAGAAGAAACTTTACAGCAAGATGAAATCAGTGGAAGCGTTGTTCCTTATCACAGAAGAAGAACTTTTGAATAGGGATGCTTTTTTAGCACAGAGTCTTATTAATTTAGGTAAACAGTTTACTAAAATTAAAAATGCTCTGAAGGATAAAAGTCCCGTTGAAAATCTTTGTATTAAGGAATGCACAGGAATAAATGCTAATAATTTTTCCCTTGATTTCGACGATTGCTTTGAAATTACAGAATTTCATATGCAGTTGAAAAAGGGCAGAGATATTATAATTTTGCATAGGTTGCGCTGTGCTCTTCGTGAAATTGAACCTCTTATTTTAGAAACATATGAACTCAGTGAGGATGAGGACAAACTGTGTAATGATATTATTGGAAAGATCAATCAGATTGTTAATGCTTTGTCCCAAATGATTTGTTCTATTTTTGGAGGTAATATATGTCAGAGAAAAATTTAGGTTATAAGTTCTGTGACAAGTTTGTACAAGATTTTGAAAATGTAGTGAAAAATCCTATTGTGAGTAAATCTTCTGTTTATTATACGGGAGTGGATTTAGGTACCGCATGTGTTGTTGTAGCAGTTTTGGATGAAAACTATAAACCGGTAGCAGGTGCTTATAAGTATGCTGATGTAGTTCGGGATGGCATGGTTGTTGATTATATTGGTGCAATTGATATTGTTAGAAAAATGAAGCAGGACATTGAGGAAAAGTTAGGTGCAGAGTTAATTTATGGTGCTGCGGCTATTCCACCTGGAACAGATGCGTTAGACTCAGGAGCAGTTAAGAATGTAGTTCAAGCCGCGGGATTTGAATTGACGAGCGTACTCGATGAACCAACGGCTGCCAATAAAGTCCTTAAAATTAAAAATGGTGCAGTTGTAGATATTGGTGGTGGAACAACTGGAATTTCAATTCTAAAGGATGGAAAAGTTGTTTATATTGCGGACGAGCCAACAGGAGGTACTCAATTTTCACTAGTTGTTTCTGGTGCATATAAAATGCCTTTTGCGGAAGCAGAATTGTACAAGCGTAATCCTGAAAATCATAAAGAGCTCTTACCTGTATTGAAACCGGTAATTGAAAAAATTGCATCTATTATTAATCAACATATTAAAGGTTACGATGTTAAGGAATTATCTTTGGTAGGAGGAACATGCTGCCTAACGGGTATTGAAAAAGTTATAGAGAAGACGACAGGAATTCCTACTCATAAACCACAAAATCCACTTTTTGTAACACCTTTAGGTATAGCACTTAGTTGTACGCAGGAAAGTACAGAATAGATATGCTTATGCAGCGGATGTTGCTGAAAAGGTAGTTGATGTTAGAGTAGAAGATATTAAAGGTAGTTGTCCACAGAACATGATAATGATTGCGATTTTTAGCGACACATCATCTGTTGAATCACCAATTCAGGAGATTAAGCACAGTTTGAAAAAGGAGAAAGTTTTATGTTAATAGCAAGACTGATTGACAATGTATGGGCAACAAGAAAATCAGAATCACTTAATGGATTAAAATTTATGTTAGCAGAAGTAATTAGCGGTACTGGTGCTGGTCAGCATTTAATTGTTGTAGATATAATCGGTGCCGGTATTGGGGATAGAGTTATTGTTTCAATAGGGTCATCAGCCCGAAAAATGTTGACTAATGATAATATCCCGATTGATGCGGTTGTCGTTGGAATTATTGATGAAGACTGCAAATTTGAATAGACTCATGAGAGGAGGTACAGGAATGAGTATTCTTGATATGGTGCGTGAAGCTGGTGTTATTGGTGCAGGTGGTGCAGGATTTCCTACACATGTGAAATTAGCATCAAAAGCAGAATATATGCTTCTCAATGGAGCAGAATGTGAACCGCTAATGCGTGTAGACCAGCAGTTAATGAAGATGTTTCCAGATGAAATAATTAAAGGATTAGAAACAGCAGCAAAATTAGTTGAGGCAAGTAAAGCAATTATAGGTATTAAAGGAAAGCATAAAGATGTAATTTCTATACTTAATGAGAGGATTGAGGCATTACAGCTAGGTGATTTTATTAAGGTGGGAATTCTTCCTGATATTTACCCAGCAGGTGATGAACAAGTTCTAGTTTATGAATTGACTGGAAGAGTTGTTCCTGAAACGGGTATTCCAATTAAAGCAGGATGTGTAGTATGTAATGCAGAAACAGCATTGAATATTTATAATGCTACTATGGGAAAACCAGTTACAGAAACATATGTTACAGTTGCAGGAGATGTACCTAATCGCCTTACTGTAAAGGTGCCAGTAGGTACACCTATTGTAGATGTACTGAAGTTGAGTGGTATAGAAAATTTTGATGATTATACAGTTATTGATGGTGGCCCTATGATGGGACCTGTAAAAAAAGATGGTGTAGATGGATATGTTGTGAAGAAAAATAAGGGATACGTAGTTTTGAAATCAGATCATCCTGTAATTCGTAAGAAATCTACTACCCTAGAACAAGCTAAAAGAGTAAATAGATCTGCCTGTGAGCAGTGTCGTATGTGTACTGATATGTGTCCACGTTTTCTTCTTGGACATGGTACGCAGCCGCACAAGATGATGAGAGCTATGAACTATGCATTGACAAACTTTGAAGAACAGAAGATTTCACAGTTATGTTGTTCATGTGGATTATGTGAAATGTTCTCATGCCCAGCAGGATTGTATCCAAAAGCTGCAAATCTTTATTTTAAGGGAAAATTAGCAGAACAAAAAATAAAATATAAACCAACAAAATCAGAATTTACTCCGCGCAAGAGCCGTAAGAATAGGTTAGTTCCAAGTAAACGTCTTATTGCAAGATTACGTTTGACTGCTTTTGATAAGCCAGCTCCTATGACGGATCTTGAATTACAACCTCAAGAGGTTCATATCTCAACAAGACAGCATGTAGGTGCACCTGCGGTTCCAATTGTTGCCGTTGGTGAACATGTAGAAGCTGGACAACAGGTTGGTAAAATTCCTGAAGGTGCTTTAGGTGCTAATATTCATGCAAGTATTTCAGGAACAGTTGTGGAATGTGGAAATGATTTTGTAGTGATAAGGAGGGAATAATATGGCACAAGCAATAGGTATGGTTGAATTTACGAGCATTGCTCGTGGTATATATGCAGGAGACCAGATGGTAAAAACTTCGGAGGTGGAAGTAGTTACAGCAGGTACTTCTTGCCCTGGTAAGTATATTGTCATTGTTCAAGGGGATGTTGCAGCAGTGCAAGATTCAGTGAGTGTAGGTGAAAGATTTGCAGGAGAGTTTTTGGTTGATTCTATTATTATACCAAATGTTAATCCATTAGTATTTCCTGCAATTACAGGCGCAACGATGCCAGATGAAATTCATGCGCTAGGAATAATGGAGTCTTTTTCTTTGGCAACAATGGTTATTGCTGCCGATGCAATTTTGAAATCTGCTGAATTACAGCCTTTAGAACTTCGTTTGGGAAGTGGATTGGGTGGTAAGTCATTCTTCACTTTTACTGGTGATGTGGCTGCTGTTCAAACTGGTGTTGATGTAGGAACAAGTATTGCACAAGAAAAAGGTTTATTAGTAAATGCAGAAGTTATACCTTCACCATCAGAAGTATTGTTAGACTCATTGCTTTAATAAATAAATGTTCTAATATATAAGATATATAAGAACCTTTATGAATGGAGGGATGTGAAGGAATGAGAAAATTAATTTGTGTAAAAGATGTTGAAACTGCAGAAAAGCATGGTCAAAAAGTAGTATATGTTAATTGTGATACAATTGTTACTCCATCAGCCAAAGATACGGCTAAAAATTTTGGAATAGAGTTTTCTACCGAACCTGAAGTTCCTGCTGAGACTAAGGTTCCTGAAACTAAAATTTCTGAAGCTAAAGTTCCTGAAACTAAAGTTCCTGAAACTAAAGTTCCTACTGAAACCAAGGTTCCTACTGAAACCAAGGTTCCTGAAGCAAAGAGTTCTTATGAAAAAAAGGCTTCTGAACTGGAAAAAGTTTTTGAAGGTGAAGTTGATACTGAATTGGCTTATCGTGTATTCAAGATAATGATGGATAAAGGACTTTTGAATGGAGTGATTGATTTGATTGCTAATAAGAAGCCTTATCTTGCTGAGACTGATCCCAACGGTTTGAAGATTGTTCGTGGAAGTTCAGTAAAATATAAAGCACTTGATACAGGAAATCCTGCTGATAAAGTATTTTATCAGGAATTTATAAATGCAGATGATGGTTCCTCAATGAATGCAGGATTTATTACAATTGAAAATTCTACCTTTGACTGGAAAGCAACTTGTCAAGAACTTTACTATGTTGTAGAAGGTACGTTGACAGTAACAGTGGACGGAAAGGTTCATACTGCAAATCCGGGTGACTCAGTATTCTTACCTAAGGGAGCTAAGGTAGCACTTGGTTCACCTGACAAGATGAAAGCATTCTATACTACTTATTAGAGCTTAGAATGCTTGGCAAAAGTTTAGGAGGGGGTAAACAATGCAGGCACTTGGGTTAATCGAAACAATGGGACTTATTGCAGCTATTGAGAGTGCAGATGCTATGCTTAAAGCAGCAGATGTAAATCTCTTGGAAAAGACATATGTAGGAGGAGGACTTGTTTCGATTGCTGTAACTGGTGATGTGGCTGCGGTGAAAGCAGCTGTAGACGCTGGTGGAGCGGCAGTTAGAAACATAAATGACGCATTGCTTGTTTCACAGCATGTAATTCCCCGCCCACATGAGGAATTAGACAACGTGATTGTATCAGCAGTACCGCTTAAAGATAGGTATATTCCAACTGTTTCCCCATCACAGAACCAATTAGAAGGGGAAGCAGGAAAGGATTCAATAGAGGAAGATTCCAAAGTAGAGGATTCTAAAGAGGAAGACTCCAAAGAGGAAGATTCCAAAGTAGAGGATTCTAAAGAGGAAGATTCCAAAGTAGAGGATTCTAAAGAGGAAGACTCTAAAGAGGAAGACTCTAAAGAGGAAGACTCCAAAGTAGAAGACTCTAAAGAGGAAGATTCCAAAGTAGAAGATTCTAAAGAGGAAGATTCCAAAGTAGAGGATTCTAAAGAGGAAGACTCTAAAGAGGAAGATTCCAAAGAGGAAGACTCCAAAGTAGAAGATTCTAAAGAGGAAGACTCCAAAGTAGAGGATTCCAAAGAGGAAGACTCCAAAGTAGAAGATTCTAAAGAGGAAGACTCCCAAGAGGAAG
>ENA-UOOE01000276-UOOE01000276.1-fermentation-metagenome-genome-assembly--contig:-NODE-276-length-54008-cov-35.517450_pt1 | contig 54008 bp, 81 predicted proteins | sample MGYA00245776_ERZ724021 | MGnify/ENA primary metagenome ERZ724021 (study PRJEB28704, sample SAMN03018321) | fermentation metagenome | biome: anthropogenic terrestrial biome; feature: soil; material... | reverse complement strand
AAGAGTGAAAACCGACCCCGTGAGTATATGAAAAATCACCCTCGTGAGTATTCGGATTTTTGACCCCGTGATTATGTGATTTTCGAGCCCGTGATTATGTGATTTTTCGTGATTGCAAGTATTCGTCAATCCCTCGCTTCTTACCATCGATATACTCGTTGATCTTGTCAAACGCTTCACTACTCTTATAAGCCTTAATGTCTATCGAAACAAATTCTTTGCCTTGCATGTGCCCACAAACCACTATAGCACCATCGTCCTCCAATTTCTTTATAAAATCAATTAACTCATCCATTCCTTTTCTCCCTTTATATAAATTTTTTCATCGCCCACTTTTCAAATGAGCAGTAATCGTTAAATGTTTCTTTTGTTTCATATAATGATAAAAGCATATCATGGACTATGTCAACACTGCTACATGCCCTCAATTCATTTTCCTTTTTGCTCTTTGTTACAAGCTCAGTTTTCCTTGCCTCTACCGTCACCCTTATATAGTTTTCACTTATAAACCTGTCAACGTATTGCTTTAAAAAGTTGCAATTATTTTCCATACAAATAGTTCCAGTTAAAATCCATCCCCCATAGTTCCGTTAAAAATCATAGGGGGATAGTTCTGTTAAAAACCATACCCCCTATTCTACATTAAAATCATACCCCCTATATGTGTCTTCCTGTCTCGACTGATTGATATTCTTCCCTTGAAATGTTTCCGCTTAAACCATCGAACATATCCAATATTTCATCATCGGACGGCTCCTTATCTTCACGGAAGAACGCATTCAGATACGATTCAAACAGCTTTCTCACCAAGTCCGGTACAGACCTCCAGCGGTACATTTTAATAAACTTCTGCGCCATCTCCATGTGTTCGTCGTCGGTTTGAAACTTTATCTGGTTCCTGTCCTTGTCCGGGTATTTTTCCTTTACGGTATGCCTCTCCACGAGTTGCTGCACGTCTGGAATTATCTTTGTAGCCAAATCCCTTGTTATGCTTACCTGATTATCCTTTGAAAGTTCAGCCAACCCCATCAGGAACGTCTTATCGTTTTCCAGAACAGACCCCTTGATGTTTTCCTTTGCTTCAACCGAAATGCTTTCGAGTTTGGAAAGTTCGTATCGGGTTTCAACGGGATAGGTCGTGTCGTACTGGATAATAAGCTGCCGTTTCATCCACTCCTCCTCGTTCTTCTTCTTCATCGCCTCCATCTTTCCCTTTTCCAAAACAGTCAGTTCGTTTCGGTACAGGTTTTCGTCGATCTCGATTTCTTTTTTAAGAAGCTCGTCGTCATCGATAATATGGCAGTCTATTTCCTCCAATCCCAGCTCTTTGAAAGCCGTCAGCCTGTGCAGTCCCGCAACCAATACACCCCCTGAAACAGTTATGGGGTTAATCAGCCCGCTACGAAGAATGGACTCCTTTAGTCTTTCGACCTTTTCGGAATCCACCCCCCTTAATCGTTCTTTTACTGTTATGTCAGTTAGTTTTAGTTTTGTTATTTGCATATTTTCTGTTTTTATTTCCAAATAACCCCTCTACCGTTACATGTCCTCCACGTCTCCAATTGTTGTGCTTTTTCAGCACATTTATTGCCTGTTTTACTGTCATGACTATTATATTTTAAACATTCGTAAATCCCTTGTTGTGTGTAATGTTAAGAACGCCACACAGCAGAAGCCAATTCTGGGCTTGATTGTTCGACAAATAATTTAAACGCATCATATTTAACAGTTTCTTCCGTTTTAAAAGGTTCGGTTTCATTTACAAGGCGAATAAACGAATGTGATTTAATTTCTATTTCTTTGAAAATTGAAATTAATGCAGTTCCTGATTTTGCATTTCGCATTTTTGCGATTTGTTCAACTTCTAAAACCATTTGACGAAAAGCATTAATTAAACGCCATTCAATTAATTTGTCTTGGTTCTCGTTTAAAAACTGATTAAAATATTCTTTTGCTTTCATATTATTGATTTTTTGGATTATCGTCATATAACCCGATTTGTTCATCATTCATAATATTTATTATCTATCTCCGCTGCTAATTTCCTCACCTGTTTAAGCGTCAGAACGCCGTGAAGTTTTCCCGATGAGTCAACTACAACATCAAATAATTTCCCACACTCGCAATATACTCTCGTATATCCGCTTTTATTCCTGTTTATTCTGTTGCAGTACTTTTCATCGCTATACTCCTTCCAGCAATGTGGGCAATGAAAGGAATCGTCGCCAATACACAAGATTCCATCTTTAATTGGTATGCAGCTCATTGTTGTTTATCTTATCGTCATACAACCCGATTTCTTCATCACCCCTCATCATATCAATGAGAGCTTGCTTCTGTTGCTGTTTATCATGTACATTCCCTACCACCTCAATATGATCCAAAAAGTCCTCTTTCAGCTCGTCAAATTCGCTGAATGGAGTAAACAGCCTATCCCTATTACTTTCATAGCCAAAACATCCGTCTTTAAATTTTACAACCCCAATAAAGTCATCAAGTAAATACCCCTTATGTTTGCGGTACTGGAATTTATCATCCCTATATATTTCCACACCGTTTTTGTCTTTTAAGGTTGTGAATTGACATACTGTTTCTGGAATTACGTCATAAAAGTCAAGGTCTACACCGATTGAAACATAGTCTGCCCTTTCCCCATTTTTGATAAAAAAATAATGCACTAAATCGCCATACACCCACTCGCCATTGTCAACTCTTATCCCTTTGAATTTATTTTCTTCTGCTTTCATTACTTCTCGTTTTTTAGTTCGTTTTCAAAAAATACTACAATTAACTCCGCAATCACTTTCAAAATCAAACAGTTCATTCTCGTATATATACTCATCAGTTGCTTTTCTAAACGGTTTTTTTGCCATCTGTATCAAATCTGCAACCGGCATATTTCCTCTGCCGAAAAAGTGTCCTCCATTACAGGCAAGCCCGTTATACACATCCTTTCCATCAATTGGTATATGCGAGTATAGATTTTCCATTTCATTCCACCAATTTGAAACTATATCTCCATCTTCCCGTATTATGGTTAACAGCTTTCTTCTTGACTTTTCAAAACAAAAATCACAGTTACCCTTAAATGCTGGAATCGTTATTCTTATAGGACTGTCAGCCCAAAATCTATTCCTCGCCCTATTGTCTATATCATGTTCGATTAATGGATAAAAAATATTATTGCTATCATAGCTATTTGACACCCTGTCTATCTCGTCAATCCTTATTCCTATTGCAATTGAATAGTTATTCGAGCCAAATATATCGTCAGCGAATTTTTTCATCGGAACGGTCTTCATCTCTCTGTTGCACCATTTATTCGCTACACTTGCTATCCCGTATTTTTTAATACCATCCTCAAATATCTCCCCGTTCGTCTTTAAGTCTTCATACTTGCATAGCTTGTATGAAGTTCCTACACCAGCCTCTTGATTGATTTCCGCTTCAACCCATATTAAGTTTAGCCCGAAATGCTTATCGCACTTATCCATAAATTCTAAACTTTCTATGCGCTCTTTAGATGTATTAGCCATTACGTTAATTATGTTGTGATCAGGATACCACTCTCTCATCTTTACCGCCATCATTACTGATGAATATCCAGAAGATACCGAACAAAAAATATTGTTATTGTCTAATTTCATCTATACTTCCTCTATCTTCGTTTTCAATAAAAAATTCACAATCCGCCTCGTTAAAATCACTATAGCCGTACGTCTCCCAAGGCAGGCGGTCCAGATACCTCTTATATCTCAGCTTCTTCTCGCACCGCTCGTTTGCGCAGCGGGATATGTCGTTGGGGAGTGTCATAACTTCACCTCCAATTCTTCCCCTGTTAAATCGAAATAAAGATTTTGAAGCTGATGGAGGTATATTATATCCGCATGGAATCCTCTCCCGTTTGAGTAGAAAAAGTGATCTTCATCTTCAAATTTAAGTATCTCGAATTCACCATTTTTAAACACCATTAAGGCGTTAGGCTCTTGAGGGTCTGTGCCCCATTTCATCGTAAATTCAGAAAGTATCTCTTCGGTTAGCGGGATTGGACTTAGTGTTTTTAAATCATGCATTTCCGTTTTTCCCCCACGAAATATGGTTACGTCAATAGCACCAAATGAGTATGCTATTCCACTTACCCCTGCAATTTCAACCACTGTATCTTTAAATGATACTTTATTTCCAATTCTCAATTCCTGTATTTTCATAACTCAATCAATTTGCTGTTTATAAACTCTTTGCATCTATAAATAAACATATCTACACTTTCACCATCTTTCTGGCTAAAAATGAAATCAGATTGAGTATAGTTGAATTTATGGTTTTCTGAACCGTATGATACGTAACACTCAACTTGATATCCATGACCATTCACGTGAAAATAGACATTACTTATACGTGGGTTTATGAATGATCTGTCGTTATATTCCGTGCTGATATCTTTTCCAATAAAATCATTTAATCTCTTTATCTCTCGACTTAAATACCACCCTCTTTGTGTCAGTGGAACATCTTCATTTATGTCAAAATATCTATGCTTATTTAAGTATATCCTCTCGTCCCGCCTCCATTGGTTTATACACTTTGTATCCGTTGTTTTTACAATAGCCCTTGACAGGATGCCATCTACCTGCATGTCTATATTTTCAATAGACAATGGCTGTGTGTGCATTGTGCTTCCGGTATGATTATTAGCCGAATATCCAAGTATAAATTTGCTTACCCCGTCAACATTCCATCTTCCTGTTCTCTCGGAATAAGGAATGCCCGTTTTCAGCATCCAGTTTATCATGAACAATTCGACGGTTAATCCGTATTCTCTGTTGATTAATTTCTGAAAGTCAATCCTTTTCATCTCTTCAAAATTGTTTCGTCAATTCGTAATCGTAAACCCACACAAACGGATTAATTCGCCATGCTCCTTTTCCGTTGATTCTGTTGAACACTTCCTCGTAAGCACTTTTTGCTGTTATATAAGGCTGGTTGTCGTCAGGAGCGTAGAATGCTTTCATCCATTTCGATTCATTTCCACATCTACCTATTTTAATTCCCTCCAAAAGACAATCTTCTTCTGATATATCCTGCAACCTTTCAGCTTTAACTCCTGTAATCTTGATGAAATAACGTGCTGCGATTTCGGGCATGAAGAGTTTGTTCATTTTTTCATCTTCATATTTGTTCCACCTCTCCTGCCATTCTGATGATCCGTCTCTTGACATTTCTCTAAACCATGATAAATCACATGAGTAATCTTCAATCTTGTCGCAGCCATAAAAGTAGCCGTACCCTACCATTTCATGAACGATAGCGTGCTGATACGGCTCTTTCAAATATACTATTTCGCCAACTTTGTAGCGGGAGAATTGTGGTAAAAAATCTTCTTCGTATAACCGTATACACGCTATTCCATCGGGCTTTCCGACCGATGATACCCGGTCGTCATAATTATAAAATTTTTCTATCACCTTTTCAGGTATAATTCTCCTTGTCTGCGTTTTCAAACCCTTAATGGTTAAGAGAAAATTTTCTTTTGTAAATATTATTCCTTTCATTGCTTTTTTTATTTTAATAATTTTTCATATTCATCCGGCAAATAGTAATCCCAAAAACCCAGTTTGCCTTTCACGTTCAAAATCGGATTGTCAAAGAGCATTGGTTTTGCGAGTACCCAGTGATAAATAACTTTCGGATCACTTGGCCAGCCACGAGTATATTCCGCCCAGATGCTCTGGTGATTAACCCGACAATCAACTATCTCTACGCTGCCGATAATTGCGCCGAAGTCAAATTTTCCGTTTAAAGCTTCATTAGAAATAGATCTAAAAGCTGCAATCATTTGCTCATCTGTTAATTGAATTTTGAATTTCTTCCCATTTGAACCGCTCGCATGAATCAATACCCTCTCCCCGATGTACTTTTGCGGGCATTTCCATGTCCTGTTTTCTATGTCTTTGATGCCGGAGCAGATTAAACGTGCCCAAGGCTGTTTCACTGACAATACTTTGTGTTTCATAATTTAATTTTGTTTTCGTTTCAAAACGGCATATCATCATCCGTCCTTTTTCTGAATCGGTTGAAAAATATTTCAATATCAGCAATTACCATGTACTTGTAGTATTCGTAATTGATACTCCTGTGCCTTCGACAATAAAGCATCATCCTCAAATGGTGGATAAATTGTTTCATTAGATAAACATATAATTGCTTCATTCCAGACATTCCTTTACTCTTTTTTCAAAATCAGTCTGGGCTGCACGAATAGCCGAATCGCAATCATCATACTCTCCGATGAGCTCATGACCATCATGCCCGTTAAGAGCGGCATTCGATTTTTTATTGTAAATCAACTGTGCCTTGTTTTCATTATACGCTGTTTTCCAATAATAAATTCTGTAATTTACGAATGGAGTGAAAGAAAAACCTTCGTTTTTGGTGAATGTCCACTCCAATTGCCTTATTTTTGGATTGGATTGACCTTCTTTGAAAGCAATTTTAATAGCTTCCTCCGCAAAATCAAACCTAATAATTGGGCGTCCAAACATATTATCGCATTTTTCGCTTAGCTTTTTACGTGCTTCTGTCGGCTCTGTTTTCATGTCAATACTTTTTGCCGTGCATCCTTTCACGGGTTGCGTTATACTTCATCTTTAACTCAATATGCTTTTCGATGTCGATGCCTTTTGCTCCGCACAGGTCGAGTATTCGGATAATTGTGTCGGCAAGTTCATCCTCGAACGTGTCTTTAATCGAATTTTCAAAAGACCATTTAAAATCAATAAAATTTTCTTTGTCTTTTTCAATTAATTCCAAGTCGGCATACAACACATTCCTATCAGCTTCCATCGCCTCCGCCAATTCTGATACGCAAAGCATTAACAGTGTTCCTGTCTCTCTTTCTTTATCCCAAAATCCTTTATTTTTTGCGTTTTCGTGAATTTCATCACGTAGTTTGTTTAATGTTTTCATATCCTTTGTTTTAATTATTCTATCGGTCTCCAACCAATAACTTTTTTGCCGCCAATCGATACATTTAATGTACTCTTTAATATGTGCCAATTTCTGATAGTTCTTGCCTCGACATAGCCAGTTTCGCTCTTCAGCAGCACACGGCTGTTAATCTCTGGCAGCTCAATCTTCGGGTCTCTCCACCGCATGGCTTCAGTGTAGCCTGCTATAAAACCTTGAAATGATGCCGTTTTCGGGTGCATATCAAAACCATATTCAGCTTCTGTTTTTTCGGCGTATTCACCCGCTTTTTCTTCTACTGTCATATCATCTTCTTTGTTACCTTGTTAATCAATTCTATTGTGGTGCAGTTGAACTTCTCGGATAGATTGTACAAAACCATCGCTATATTATGGAGGGTTGACAATTCTATTTTAATCGAAATTTCAAGGAAAACCCCGTTCTCCCTCATGCCTTTTAGGGTTATTTTTGAAACATCCATTGTGCCGGGAACAATTTCTTTGCACCAGAAACCATATTGCTCATTCTCCGGCAATTGGCGATAATGCTTCTCGATCTCTACAAAGTCAATCACCGCTACAAAGTGCTCCTCTTCATCATGTTTATAGCCACTTTTGAACGGCCTTGATACCTCGGTAGGTTTCGCAAAGTCAACCACGGGCTTTGAACAAAGGAAATAAGTGCCCCCACTAACTGGTTCGTCTGTTTTCATGATACTTTTGTTTAAAAATTCTCAGATAAAATAGGGTGCCCTTTATCGTGTACTTTTTTCAAGTCGTTCATCCCGTTTGGGTATGAGTCTTTGTCATAGCTCACGATATCTTTGCCAACCCATTCAGGGAAACATCCATTCTCTGGATTTTCGGAATCTATATAGTAATCCTCTTCTAACTGGCCGGCATCAATATTATTAATGCTCTCATCTTCACGACACAGAACCACCTTCTTGTTAAGTTCCTTTTCAGGTAGATTGTTGCAAAATTCTTTTAATTCATTCCAAGTCATATTATCCGATTTTTTGTTCTGTTATTGTGTATTCCTTTGTCATAATCCAAGTGCTTTGTTAATAGCTTTTTCCGCTTGTTTATATTGCTTTTCCAATGCACCTTCAATCGCTGTGAGCGGAGGAAGATTAGCCACGCCATCCATCAATGTTTGTAATGCATCCAATAATTCATATGCGGAGGAAAACAGGACTGCATTTGCCTTATTTTCTTCTTTTGTTAGGTCGTTTAAACAAAAGTCTATTTGAGCAATATCGTCAATCATTCCATTTTTACGCCTTTTCACTCTCACCTCATTGCCATAATCTTTTACAGACAATTTGTCCCTTGTTCCCTTAAATTCTTTCATTCCTCCTCCTGTCTTAATAGTTCATCGGCAAGCTCGTAGGCTTCTTTTATCATTCCTTGTTTCCACGTCAAATGTGAATCCTTTGGCCTGCAATGATACCTCGTTGAATGCGCTAACATCCCCTGCATCGCTGCACACGCTGCGTAAAATCGTTTTGATACACCTTGATAAGATATGTCTGCATAATTGTTATAATGTCCTATCTGCCCATTTCCATTTTCATCCTTAAAATTATAGGTTGTCTGTTCAACCACTTGATTTAGCGTCGTAGGAAACGCTGGCTCTTGCCCTAATTTTTCTTCTTTCATTTCTTCTTCGGTTTAAAAATTGCTATCATCTCGTTCTTATTCCATATCTCCTTGTCTTTCGTTATCCTGATGTCGTACTCGACACTCTGGATAAACCGCCAGTAGCTTAGGCGGTCGGTGAAAATCACTACATTCATCTTGCCAATTTTAACAGGCTCCAGAAATATACCGCCATATCGTCCTTCGTATCAAGCAAATCTTTAAATGTCTTGATACCATGAACCACGGTGGAATGGTCATATCCAAATTGTCTTGAAATTTCACACGGTCTGTAGCAGTCCTGATAGAGACTGTAAAATACCGAATATCTCGCCGTTGAATACTCTCTCTTTCTCGTCCTTTTCGATAGGTCGATCCCTAAAATTTCAGAATAATTCTTTTTCATGTTAAAATGGTGTTTCTTCCAATTGTTCCGGAACCGAATCCGTAAACTCTTTGAAGTGTGTTGTTCTTGAATCGAAGCTGCAAATGAATTTCAATAAGCCTATGTTTCTACCCTTTGCTATGTCTATCATCGCGGTTCCCTTTGTCGATACGTTCGCAAACGGGTCGGGGTAGAACTTGCCGTAAATCTCCGGTCTGTAAACAAACATCACGATATCAGCAGCCTCTGCTATCTGTCCGGAATCCCTCAATCTGTTAAGATTTGGAACAGGGTTGAAGCTGTCCCTGTTAAGTTGTGAAAGTGCGATGATCCAAATATCCAGTTCTTTCGCAAGGTTCTTCAACCGTCTTGCAACGTCCCCCATGGCCTGCTCCTTGTTCATTGACTTCTGGTTTACGTTCAGGATTTGAAGGTAGTCCACGACCGCACCGGTGATGTCGTACTTCGATTTCATGCTCCTTATTGATGCTATGATCTTGTCGATGTTCGATGTGGAGTTGTCGTCAAAATAAACCGGAAGGTTGTAAATCCTGTTCACTCCGGAATCCAGAATCCTCAGGTAGTTGTCGTCCAGTCTTGAAAACAGGATGTCGCTCGAAGGTACACCGCTGTTCATCGCAAGCAGTCTCGCAGCGCACTGTTCCTTCTTCATCTCCATGGAATAGAACGCCACACCGTCTCCATGTTTTGCGGCTGAATCCACAAGCGCAAGAGCCAATGATGTCTTTCCCGAAGAAGTTTCTCCGGCAATGATGATAAGGTCGCTTTTTTGAAGACCGCCGGAAACCCTGTTTAAATCCTTAAATCCGGTATCTGTTCCTGTTATGGACTCTCCCTTCATATTGGACTCGATCTGCTTAAATACGCCACCTATTGCATCCCTGAGGGTGCTTATCTCGGATGACGATACTTCCTGATTAATTAGCGACAAATCCATCTGCATCGAAACAAGCAGGTCGTTCGTTTCCCGTGACTGTGAAAAAACGTCGCTCGCCAGTTGTGAACCCAAAGCCCACAATCTCCTTCTTACAAATTTTTCCTGAACGTTTAAAGCGTGGTCGTAATAGTCGATAGAAAAATGGCCCGATATGTCGGCTATCTTTAAAATAGCGTCCGGATCATCGTATCTTTCACTAAGCATGACTATGTCCGGTGCACGTCCTTTCTTTGTAAGCTCCGTTATTTTATCGTACAAATCCTTGTGAAACGGATCGTAAAACATCTCGGACGTCAGTATCGGTGAAACTTCGGAATAAGCGTTTGTGTCCGAAAGGATCGAACTGATGACTATCCTTTCGCTGTCTAAATTATGAGGTAGTATTTTATCCATATTCTTTTTTTGCCCATTTCAGGAATGTTAGGTTTACCGATGTGTATTGCGTTGGTGCTTTTTTGTAGTTTGCCATATCGGTTAGTATTTTCCTTATCTGCTCGCCGTTGTATTTTTGAGTTAATATGCAATATTCGCTAAATGTTATCTGTTTTTTTATTTTCCTTAATTCGGGAATTGTTTTATCAACCCATTCATTGAATCTGTCATATTCTTTTTCTTTTTCAGTTTTTTCCTTTTCCCCCACACCCCCTTTTTCTTTATCTATATCTATATCTTCATTTGCATTTGCTATAATGCTTAAGCGATGCTTAAGCGACCCTATAAGCGACCCTTCGTCTAATAAGTCAATTTCATCAATCTCATTTTCCAGCTCATCCCTGTCCAGATACTTCTTTAGGGTGTTATATTCTGTCCTGCTTAGAAGTTTTTTTGCCTTCTTCCAGAACTGTCCAATCTTTCCGCTTGAGCTCAATGAGCTTTTATAGTTTTGCCTTGCTATCATCTCTGTGTTTAGCCTGTCATTAATCCATCCATCTTCCGTGTTTGTGAATTTAGATTTAAGCACATCGTGAAGTACGCTCTTGCTTATTCCGCTACAATACAATAAAAGCCTCTTATCATCATCCGGTATTATTCCGTTTTGGTGCTGGTAAATCAAAAGATCAACATAGCAAGCCCTCTCTTCGGGAAGCATCATTCTCGTTCCCTCGTAAAAATCCTTACTGTAAAATAAAAATGCAGGGTCTTTCATGCTAAAATCCCTCATCAGTTAATGAATATCCTCTCTCTGTTTTAAAATAAATTCCATCTATTTTATAGCTATATGTTTGAATGGTCAGAAGATCAATCTCGCCGTTTGTAAGTGGAGAGAATACGTCTAAACTCTTAATCATATCCGGCAAAAAACAGAAGCTACCGCTTGTGTCGATGGACGATCCTATGAGTGTGATTCCAAGTTTATAATTATAAAACATCCTTTTTTTAATCAGGTATGAGTGGATTCCCTTTGCGTATCCGGCTGCCTGAAGAAAGGCGGATATACCGATTTTATCTTTTTTTAATTCGATAATATTTATATTCAAATAAGGCTCACATTTTATTGGGGTATATTCTTTTTCAACACTTATCAGGTCTGAAATTCCATAATTGCCTATTTTCTTTTGCCTAAACAGTATCGCATTTTCAGAAATATACAATCCTCTTTTTATTAATTCATTCCGGTCAGTCCCATAGATGATTTCTTCCAAATCATATTCAATAAAATTCCTCATAGTCCATGAAAATTTTCCCCGACCTTTTACGGTCGGGGATATTGGTTACTTGAATACATCCAAAATTTTAGTCTCTTCAATCTTCTGAATCGTGTAGTCGATCATAGTCTTTTTCATTTCCGAAACGATGATCTCTTTCGCCTCGTTGATGTCATCTGCGCAAACAAGCATATTACTTGCTGTTTTCTTCTCTCTGCCACTTTTTTCATCAAGGCTAAGGAAGTATAAGCGGGCTTTAAAATAACAGCTCTTATCGCCCAGAAACGCCTCGGATATTTTGAACGGTCTTATGTCCGTGATGGTGAATTCACACGAAATAAAATCTTTCATCTCCTCGGTGATTCTCTTTTCAGCTTCCGTCCAGCTCATCGCATCGACCAGATATTCCTCCGTAACTGTTCTTTGCACTCCGTCGTCGCAAATTTTATCGTACCTTACTTTTGTTTTGAAGTAGTTCATGTTTAAAATAAATTTATGTGTAAATGATATTTGTTCAATAAGATGAACAGGAGTACCACGATTGAAATTACCACATCCGCCTTTCTTTTAGTCGCCGTGTCTTTGGGAATGAAACTCATGCCTAAAACCAATAGAAACAAAAACCATTGGGAGGAGAATAATCCGACAAAAACGTACAACAGATAGAGTATATTGAAAGCCGAATATAATACAAGGTTGAAATTGCCGGACAAGTATTCAAGCCTGTCGTATTCTGGCGTGTTCTTGTACTCTTTCTTCTTGTTTATTATTATTTCCGCATTTGCAAATACGAAAATTTCATAGAGGATAAAGACGAATAAAAGCATGTAAAAAATGTGTGTCATAATTTTATAATTCAATCAATTTAAATTCAATTCTCGGTTTATTTTTGTCAATAAATTTCTGTGCCACTATTTTAGTACAATTATTATCGTTCTTGATTGCTTTACAGTGCTGGAGACAACTATTTTTTATAAATTTTATAGTAATGCTTTCGACACACATCTTTACAGTGACTTTTGTTTTCGCACCCATCAATTTTACATTTCTTCTCCTCTATTTTAAGACCCATATCCATTGCGCCCCAACCTGGAATAATTGACGCATTTTTTCTTATTGCATAATATCTATTTTGATCTATAATTTCCAATTTTACAGAAGGGTAGTATATGGCCATTCTTTTAATCTTTGTTTTTGATTTTGCGTCCATCCATCCTTTTACCTCAACGTAATATACAGAATCATCGTTATTGGTTATTTTAAAGTCTGGTTTATATGACCTTACTCCTCTCTTTATTTTGTCGAACCAAAAAACATCCGCCTCGTATTCCCACTCTTTTATCTCTTTTTTTGTTTTAAGAAACTCATAATAAGAAGCAATATCAACTTCCCACGATGACCTGTAAAAATGTTTCTTGCCCCCAATTACAAACCATCCGCTTTTCGCCCTTGAGTAGTTATTATTTAACTTACCGCTTGCCTGCAATTTGCTCATTGTATCAGATTGTTTTTGTCTATACTCTTCACTGTTTAAATAACTGGATGGGTCTTTCCATCTTTTTTTTGACATTTCGCTGTATTTATTTTTTGTCTCCTCTGTGTGTTTCTTGCCAAGCATCCCCCTTGGATGGTCGTTGTTTTCTAACCACTTCCTCTTTTTTTCACCCTGGACAACCCTAACCCTTTTTGGTGGAGAAGTATGTATATCCGTAAGCCCAAGCCTCCCTGCTTTTCTTGAGATAAACTGCTCCGTCCTGCCCATTATTTTAGATAAATCAGACAACCTCCAATCATCTCTGTATTCAGCATAGTTAGCTAAAAGAAATTCATCATCTTTTTCAGTCCAATAGTTCATCCTGTTTATTTTACCTATTCTGGTTAGCCTTGCATGAACCGTTTGCCCACACAGTCCGACCTCTTCTGCAACTTTCCATACATTTTGAAGCCTAACGTAAGACTCCACTAAAACATCATCGTCAACTTTTCTATTCCATGCCGGCTTAGAGTTTGCTTTCGTCATAGCCCTTTCTCCTTTTTCAACCGTTTAACTTCCATTTTGTAATGCTTTGTCATCTCTTCAATCTCATACGGCGCAAACTTCGTTACTGTCGTTTTAAGCATCGTTAGTTTCTCGATGATGCTATCACCGTATTCACGAATCAAATGTGCCTCATAAGCCTCCAGATTGCCGTTCTGATACATGTTACACGGCGGGCACCCTGCATTTACGTTTTCTTCGTTGAACCTCGTTCCCAAATGTCGCCTGTTCATGAAGTGCATCGCCTGTGCGTTAGTCCAGTGTATAGGATACCCGCAACAGTAACAATGAACATATCCGTTTGCATCTGCATCACGGATTCTCACATACTCGCTGAAAATTTTATCAAGCTTCTCCATATCAAAACAATTCAGGCATCAATTCCTTAATCCTGTTATTCGTGAAAAATGAAAGTCGTTTAAAATCAATTGTAGGGTTTTTGAACTCCTTTATGAAATTCCAGCTTTCCTCTTTCACAAGGCAATAGAAAACTGTGCTTAATAGTCTTGGAATAAACTTTGAGCTCCATCCCGCTTCGGCGTTAATCTTTGCAAATTCCTTTTCAACCAAAGATTTGGTAATAAACTTTTCGGCTATCTCCTGTTCGATTATTTTAGCCTCTTTTATCTCCGCAACATCCTTTTTACGATGTTTAGCCTTAAATTCATTTGCTACGATTTTAGCCCAAACAATTCGCCCGAATTTGTTTCTGTAATCGTAATTCTTGATTACAATTCCCTCTCCCGTTCCCTTGCCATCTTCAATCAGGTAGTCGTTCTTTTCGAGTTGCGATATAAGTCTTTCGTATGTCGGATTTTCAACCCTGCAAATCGGCGGAATGTATTCTATTCCGTGGGTGCTCAATATTTTGCTATAATCGTCGTAGTGCAAATACTCATCTCCGCTCATCACGTCGAAAACGTAAAAGTTTCGCCAGGCACATTCGTGGTAAGTATTTAACGTGTGCGGCACAAGCCATTCGCCGTACAGTCTTAATTGGGGATACTCCCGAAACAGATCCCTAAACGATGGTTCGTTGATAGCCCACGCCATAAATCCGGCATTGTCATAATTTAGTGAAAGCTCCCTGTTTCGGCTCCCGGCTTTTAGTCCATCGTCCCACCAAAGAGAAGCGTTCGTTCCGTCAATCTTCGGAAAGACGTAACACATCCCGTTTTCAATCCCTGCGGTTTCAATCGTTCCAAACCGCTCAACGTGTTGATATTTTTTAAATTCCATATTTTTACTCCAAATAATAACTTACTGAATTAACCGTTTGCCTTTCTACTATGATTCCAGCCGTTTTAAGCCGTTCAATTTCTTTCGTGAACTCCGCATCGGAAAGATTACAAAGTGGCCTCACAGACGAAATAAGAGCGCAAAACGGGTATGTTCTGCGCTCCTTCTTGTCGTCGATTATTTTTGTTATCGCCTCGATGGGTGTCATTTCTTCAAATATTTTACTTTCCCCTGCTCCAGATACATTTTTCCTATCGACGTGTCTATCTTGTCAGGGTTCTTGTTTAAGTCGTCCTTAACCTTTGCTTTCCTTTTGTAGCTCATTTTCAAATTCAATTAGCATGTCAATATAATGTCTCGCTTTTTTAAATCTTCGATTCCGTTCTTATCCCTGTATCTGCATACATATTTGATTACATTGCCCTGTATGTATGATAAGTTGTTTTTATGTATGAACTCAATCGGTTGTATCTTGAAGGTTTTATAATGGTTGCCGCCTATCTGAGTGTCAAGTGCTGTTTCTGTCATAAGTAGTTTTTCTGCCTATCAATTTGTCGTAATAATTCCAACTGGTCATGTTCGCTCAAGGCATCCGGCAAATAAATGCCAAGCTCTGTTTTAGCGAAGAATTTAAACCTTTCAATTGCGGTAGTCATTTCCTCTTTTGTCAAGTCTGCGCTTGACCGCAAAATTTCAACCTTCCCTATTATCCTGTCGATCTTCTCTCTTACGAATAATTCAGTATTAACGTGTCGCTTGAATATATACTGCTTTACATATTCCACGCTTTCACCTATATCCATTGCAAGTATTGTCAACAGAAGGTGCAAATAGGAATTCTGATTGAGTGTCCTACCCGTCTTCTCCGTCAGCTCAACAACCTTTCGTTTCTCTAATAAAAAATCGGATCGGGTTTTAAATTTTTCCCGATCCAATTCGATGTTCAAGTTTAGTATCATATCTTTTAGCCCACCCCTTACCCTCTGTTTAAAAACATCACCTTATCTGTTTAAACTTTGCCGGAACGGATTTTTTGGAGATGATCGACTGTTCCATCCCATTTGACGGCGTGGTTCCAATTAATTCCACCTACCTGATATGGATATATACTATCATCTTTATTAATCTTGTCCAATACTCCAATAATTGGTGTATTTCTATTATCCCAAGCGATTACCCGATCCCCGACTTTTGGCTCATCGCTCCACGGTTCGAGCCAGTCCTCGGCAAAACGAAGACCGTTATTGCATTTTACATTTCCACTTTCGGTATAATCAATGACTATTAATTCCTTTCCAATATACTCGTCAAATAGCGAATAATAGGTTAGGCCTGGATTACTTGTGCAACCACTTTTGAGCGTAACCTTGTCTCCATTTTTGAATTTACGCTTCGGTATATCTTCGACACACTTCTTCTCGGCATTCCAACGTTTATCTCGTTCGGCAAGTGCTTCAATCATTCGTTGTTTTTCTTCTGTGGTTGCATAGCGTTTGATCCCATCGTAACTTTTAACTTTAACAATTACGAGTTCGTCATTATCATGCAGATAAGCATGATCAAATATGCAAACACCATCAGTCTCTTTAAAGATTAAAATTGAATTTGAATCATTCACAACGAAGTCGCCATCCTTGTAAACTGAAATATCTTCAATAACCATCTTCTCTGCATTCCAGCGTTTGCCGTCTTTCTTCATTGCATCGATCAGTATCTGCTTCTCTTCATCTGTTGCATACCTGAATGTCGGTTCTGAAAAATCCAGTCCGTATGTGTCATCATAATCTGGGCTATCTGAATACATATTCAATACGTTAGCGTGATAGTTGTTCGGATAGCTCTTAACTATCATTATGCGCCCATCTTCATAGACAAAGTCTCCGTCCTTATATTTCTGCTCTTCCACCAGTTCCATCAAACTGTCAACCCCCGATTCAACCTCTTTCAATCGGTAAATCTTATCGTTAAATTTTATTCTCATATCCTTTTGTTTTAAAATGGCATAGAATCGTCCGCATTAATACCCTTGTCAAACTTATTCTCCCTGTAAACGGGTTCCCCCATCGGCGGCTCCTCGAACGGGTCTTTTTCAACCTTTTCAGATTTGTTACCCAGCAATTCGATATTGTCCGCTACGATCTCCGTCATGTAGTGCTTCTTTCCGTCGCTTTCCCAACTTCTTGTGGTGATCTTGCCTTCGATGTAGATTAAGTCGCCTTTCTTCACGAACCGCTCCGCAATAGTGGCCAGACCTTTCCAACATACGATGTTATGCCACTCGGTTTTTTCCGGTACGGATACCCCGTTTTTCGTCGTATAGCCTCTTTCCGTTGTGGCGACTGAAAAGGATGCCTTGCTGCCTCCGTCAAACTGTTTAATTTCGGGGTCTTTGCCCACTCTGCCCAAAATCGTGCATTTGTTGATACTCATATCTCTCCAAATATTTTTTTATTGGTTATTAAATGTCTATTACTCTCTAAAAATTCAATCAAATCTTCTACTCTTTCTTTCAGGATTAAAGAATCCTCATCGTGATTATAAGTGTAAAACTCGGTTAGTGATTCGTAACTTGTTTCAAACTTACCTTCCTTTATCACCAGCACATTAAATTCAAACCTGTCCACCTTGTTGCCGTTTTCATTCAGACAATAAGGATAGACAAGTCTTTGGGCGTAGTTTTTATACTTCCACGCCTCGTAACTTCCAGTCGTCTTTATGTCGTGAACGCACAACGGCATAAGCTCGTCGATCACACCGTAAACCTCCACATCACCGTATTGAGTAGGAAGTATTGCTGAAACTCTTATCTGGTTTTGAGCACCTTTGAAATAGTCGGCAAACTCTTTGCAAACATCTATTGGAAAGGAAAATGTTCGCTTATTGAAGTCCGCAATTATTCTTCCGTTGTCGGAAACAATGTTCATCGTCTCCGATTTTGAATGATTTATGATACAGTCCACTATTTCATTAAAGGCTGTTCCCCTGTCCATCTTTTCCGAATCCTCCCATTTGACCGGAACCCTGTTTATCTTGTCGATGAACTGGTTGAACTGCTCCTCTTCAAATTGTTCTAAAGTTTTTGAGGGGTTGTCAGAATTTCCCCAGTATTTGTCATAGGTCTCTTCTGTCGAAAGGTAGCTTGTATATGAATCCAGAAGGCTCGGATAAATTCTATACCTTATGTTCATAAGTCTTCGTTTCCTTATTGTAAACAAGCCCAAGGCTGTTTGTCTTTTTCAAAAGCATGTTTCCCGCCATAGCCTTTGAATTGCCCACGTGTTTGAACTTGTCTATCCTGTTTACAAAATCGTTTGCGCTCAATTCGTCGGTTATCAGGTCAATGTTCTCTTTGAGCTCGTCCATTACCTTTTGATATTCTTTTTCCGTTTCAGACTGTTTTAAACACACATCCTCATAAGGCTTGAGAATAAGGTCTTGCAATGCCGTGTTTTCCTTTCCAGCCACATTTGTAATTAATATCTGGTTGGGTAGCTGACAGGTGTTTTTGCCGTCGTTTCGGGTCGAAGGATTAAAAGTTAAAGTCCTTCCCTTGTCGGTCATTTCCAAGTACCCCAAAAGGTCTAAATCAGCCACGATAGAACTATATGACTTTTCTCTCAACGCGGGAACAAATACGTTTTCTTCTCCCTCTTTCCTTACGTCCCTGTGAGCCACATAAACCACATTTTTGCCGCTGTGGTATAATGTCCTGTTAAAGTCAGAAAAGGTCATGTTTATCTTTCCCCAGTCCTGAATACGTGGCTGTTTCTTTCCACATATGTGAACTATAATGTAGTCCAGCATCTTTCCTACCGTATCGACAACTACTGTTTTATACCCGCTCAAATCCTCATCCAGCACGTTTAAAACCTCCTGAAATGTTCTAACTTGTACTGTGTCCGTCCTGTGCTGATTCTCCAGCCTGTGAACCCCGTTGTCGAAGTCCAATAATAATGTGTCTGGACTTGACAATGAGAATGTTGTCTTACCGGTTCCACTTTGTCCGTAAATCATCATCCTGACGTTTTTCGGTCTTTCAATCTCGTTCGCTTTCTTAATCAGTGTCATCTTGTTTTTTAGTTTATGAATTTTTTAATACCCAGCCATAGTTCCGGCACGGTTGATTGTCTTTTCCTGATACTCTCTTTTGATTCTCTGGTCGTATTCGTCCATCTCGATATTGTGCTCCCTTTTCCTGTTCCTTAGATATTGTAAAAACGTTGACTGGAACAGGTCTAAATTGATAGAATGATCCACCTCCGACACTCTCATCCAGTCACCGTAATACCTTTTCTGTACCCCTGTGATTTTTACTTTTTCGAGTGAGTACTGAACAGATACGCAGTAATCCTCACTCTCCACATCCATATCGCCCTCGAATTTATCCAACTGGTCGATCTGCTCGAGTGCGTCGATGGTTAGTCCGATTGTTGTTGCCATATTTTTTTATTGTTCTGCATTATCGATCTACCGTTATTCCGATTTCTTTCTCTTTTATTTTCAATTCCCGATCCTTTATTTTAAGTTTTTCCACAGATATGTTCCCGGCCGCTCACCAAAGAACTGCCGGGATATTGGTTGTTTCGGGCACAACCAACAAAGCCTTGACTGCATCCCTGATTAGAGAGCGTCAGAAAAAGGGATATGGCAGGACTTGATACCTGCATCAGGAAACTCATTTATGCAAAAAAAGTTTTGCGCCCTGAACTGATAGCGTGGAACTTAATCCTTCTAATATGCGTCTCTGTTCCGCCACATATCCCTTATTTTGTCGCCTATAGCAAGCCCTAATATATCTGCTTCGTTGCGACTATATATTCACGTCTCAAATCCCCAATGCACGCCCCTACTTGATAATATGGTGCTCGATAGGTTGAGACCTGTGCTATTCGTTTTGTTCTTTATACACGGTTGCCTGTCGCCGTGTGTACTTGATGAAAGTACATTAATGAACTCTTGTTTTGTGGAGCTACCGGTAATCGAAACCGGATCTTCTGATTGCAAATCAGACGTAATAGCCATTATACCATAACCCCTTGTCCGAGGCCGTTTCACAACGACCATTTCACGGTAATTTATCAACCTTAATATATCGGCATGTTCCGCACTGATTTTAACCGCCGTATCATCCTCCTACGGAACACGTATCTCTTTCTTACAATTTCGTCTATCTCGTTCATTATCGTACAGATTTCGCTTCCGCACAGTATCCCCGTATCGAACCTGTCAACGATCTTGTTTTTATACTGTATCGTGATGTTCCCGCATCCGTTTTCGGTGTAGAAGACAGTCACGTTCTTGTCGAAAAATCTTGTGAATGTTTTCATAATGCCATATGTAAAATGATCCACGATATAAGCACCCCGATGCAAACCCAGATGAGAACCTTCTCCGTCTTTGCGAATAGTCTGTCAATCTTTTCTTCGTTCATAATATCAGTGTTGATTTTATTATTCTGTAATTGTGTTCCGTGAAGTAATCTACCGAACCATAAGAGCACGATGCAATGCAGTAACATGTGTTTTCTTTATATTCTCCCCAGTTGTCCACTTCAATCATGCTTCCTTTCGTCCACCTCCTGCCGGTTCCGTGTGCAAGGCTTAATATCCTTTTAGCCTCGTCCCTCGTTTCGCAGTGAACAGCCAGAAATTCGCTGATTGCATCGTGGATGGTTTTCATGATGCCTTAAGTAATTTGTTTACAAAATACACTTGACCTTTCCCAGTTACCTTGGTTGTTGCCGTGATAAGGATTGTTCCGTTCGGCTTGGTGATAGAAGTTTTCTTTACCTCGAACAATTCCATTTCCATTGCCTTTTGAGTTGGCTGGTTGTATTTTTCACCGTATCTGCACAGGTAACCATTTGCTCTTAGCCAGTCAAACAACCTGTTTTGCCCAATCTCAACTCCGTTCTGCCTCAATATTTTTGCCAATTCGCCAATCAGACAGCTTTGCGTCGATGTCGCAACTGCATCGGCGAATATTACCTTCGGTTTCTGCTCGATTAATAATTTTTGCTGGCGTTCGTTTTCTTCTACCTGTTCGGCTAATTGTCTGAGTGCTTCGGCAAATGTTTGGGGGAGTTGTAATTTTTGAGCATTTTCGAGTTCTTCCCAACGGCGGTTAACCTTGATGCGGAGAGGTGCGCTGTATCCTGTCATAAGGTCGAACGTTTGCATACGTGTAAGTGTATAACACTTTTGTTCTCTACCGTAAGTATCCATGTAAACATCGGCCGAAATCTCGGCCAATCCCATAGCCCTATAATTTTCATTCAGCTTGTCGCAATCGACAAGAACGTGTTTGTGTTGCTTCCCCGTCAAATCCGAAATTTCACGACTTGACATCGTTTGTTGTAAATTCAATAATTCTTTCATACCGGATTTGCCGTAATGGTTATTGTTCTGTTTCTGAAATTCGTTGCGCAGGAATATCTCTTTTTCAGTTCAGGCTCTTGCGTGTTTATGTTGTAAGCCCTGTTCCGGATACTGTTTATATCCTTTGGATGATCGACCGTGAACGTTACGGAAGTGCCAATTTTTATCGCCCTTATATCCTGCATTGTCACCTTGTAATTTTTTTTGTTCATTTTGTATGTTTTGCTCGTAATTATTTAATAAAATTATCTATACACTGTATTAATCGTTGCTGAAATTTACGGCTTTTCTCGGACAGCTATTTTTATGACCGATTGTTTATGTTTGTTTGGCAAAGATATATCATTTGATATAATATACCAAATATATGTATGTCAAATGATATACATTTAATCTTTTTTAACCATTTATAAATTGAGTGTTTTTGTAAATATCTGTGTATTAGCATTATAGTATTTTATGAAAATGACTGTTTTTGCTGTTGTGTTTAAAAAGATTTTTGTTAATCGTATTGTAGCTCTTTAAAATTATGAAAACAAGGCAACCTTTCCCCTGCATAATTAAAGAGAGAGGTTGAATTTGAAAGGCGTCTTTAGTGTCTGCGCCGTCAAAAACAGAGCAACTATAAGCAATGGCATCCCTGAACCTCGTTGTTTGTTGCTTTCGCATCATGCAGTCGCCTGTTGTTGGTTGCTGAACAGAGCAGGACATTTAACAACGTCTTATGTTACTCACGTTATTTTATATTCGCTCGACAAGTGCGACCTGATAACGTTTAAGAACAGGTGTAAAAACGGAAACCCCAAAAACGTTCACACACAACGTTTTCGAGGCTTACCAAAACTCCCACGCCTGGGATTACATTTTATTTAGTTATAGTGTGTGTATAACGAAAACAAATATATGCAATTAAACTTGCATATGCAACCAAAACAATTAAAAGTTATCAACAAAATGGAATTCAAAGACAGGTTACAGAAATTAATGGACGAAAAGGGAGTAACATCCCCGCCTTTTTTAGAATATCCTCCCGTCGATTATCCTTCTGTTGTTTACGATAAAATCTCCAGAATCCTCCCTTTCCACTATTGCAAAGCCGTGGTTCCAGTTATTTTGAGGGTTGTAGCGGGCCGATAAGGAACAAAGACACCCCACCGCCCATGAACCGTAATACTTCCCCGTAATGGTCTTCTTCATGTTGGACTGTGTAACGTGTGAGTGTCCGCTCATTATGTTGTCCATCGCCTTGTTCAGTCTATTATACGCAACGTGTATTCCACCGCCGCCCTGATATTCGTGCCCGTGTATCAGGTTCAATTTCCCGAATTCTATGATGTTGTAGTCCTCCACCACCTCTACGGTCGAGCCGTCGAACATCACATAATCGGATATACTTTCCAATCCCTGCAATTCCGGCATGTCTCCGGAAAGTTTCTGGATAAACTGCTCCCTTCTGAGGTCGTGATTCCCCTTTTTGAAAATAACCTTTCCGAATGTATTTTGAAGAAGAAGAAGAAAGTCCTGCACCCATTCCCTTTCGGAAAAGAATTCTGATCTGATCCTATTGTTCTTGTCGAATCTCGAGAACTGATAAAAATCGAAAAGGTCTCCATTGATAATGACAATGTCGCAGTTTTGTTTAGAAGCGTGATTGACCGCAACCTCAAGTGCTTTTCTGTCGTGAAATTTGGAGTGAATATCGTTGATGATGAAAGCCCTTTTATACTGTCTCGGAACGACGAAAGGTTTTAATTCGCACTCGACAATAGGGTTTTCGAGTAATGCAAAATCGTTTATCAGCTGTTCGTCCTTTTTTAAGACCATCCCGTTTGCTCCCGTAACCCTCCTGATAAACCTTCTTGCATCCTCCACGTCGATGAAGAGGTCTGGATGCTCCCCATGAAGGACTGTTGCTATGAACCTTTTCGAGTAACTTACTTTTTTGTCTATTCCCTTTTCTTCATTTTCCTTATTAACCCTGATAGCTATGCCTATATACCTTTGAACAATCTCTCTCGCATGATCCGTTTTTGTCATGATATTCTAATTTTGATTACTACTGCAAGGATAACCAGTATTACCCCTGTCAAGACTCCCCAGCCGAATAACCTGAAATTGAACCCGGTCGTTGGTGTGGTTTTACTTTTAAGCTCTTTATTTTCTTCCGTTATTTTTTTTACTTCCTGATCCAGATTTATGTTTTTAGTCGTTACCTCCTGAACTTCCTTTTTCAGTTCGTCTATGATTTTTAAATACTCTTTTTTAGTCTGCTCATATTCGGTCTTGCTTTCCGTTTTTGTCTCACTCGCTATCGGATAAGTGCCGTCAGGCTTTAATGGGGCGTTCGTGTCGTAGTTTATTTCGTGTTGCGATACTTCGCTCCGCAGCTTTATATTCTCCTCTCTAAATCGCTCTAAATCGGTTTTAAGCGTTTCGACTTCGATGGTCTTTTTCTGCAACTCACTTTTAAGAGAAACAATCGCCGTGCTGTCAACTTTCGTTATGGTGCGCTCCTGAATGATCTGCTTAGGCTTGCATCCGGTCAATAGGAGGATAGCGATAGTTGCTACCAGAATTACCGTCCAAACAAGCCGTATTTTTTCACGTAATAATTTATTGTCCATAATATTCTTTTCATAATGTCTCAAGTGCTTTCTTATACCAGAATTCACGGTCTGAAAAACCGTTGTACCCTCCGTTTACAATTCTCGTAACTTTCCTGAAGTCTCCGGTGTCGGAAACTTCGTTCAGCCCTTTCATGTTCCACCACCAACAGGAAACCATCGTTGCGAAGTCAGGTTGTTCTATCAGCTCCGGTCTGCTAACGAAGTCAACACCCAAAGCATTCGAGGCTAAAGTGTAGTTTGTTCTTCCTGTTAGTTGAATCAGTCCTCTACCCTTGAATCTTACCCCGTCCCCGGCCTGTACGTTTCCCAGGTCTTTCCTCCACTCATACGCCTTTCCAGATGCAATCTCTTTCGTGTACCTGAAACTTCCGCTTTCGTGGATTACCGTTGCGAGAAATGCCGCCTCTCTTAACTTTCCGCAAATGTTGTAGTTATGCATGTAGCGGTTCAAAAGAGGTGCATACGTGTTGATGTTTACAAGTGTTGCGTATGTGGCAATCTGTCTTAGTTGTTCGTTTGTCATGCCGTTTCCTTTTTATATGTTCCGATCGGTGGCCGCCTCAACTTGCAATCCGTAACGAAACAGATGTTGTTTTCCGCAATCCTGCGCTCTTTAATTTCGTTGTCGATTGTCTTCTGCATTCCGCTGATCTTCCTGTCGTTCTCTCCAACCTTGAATTCGAGAGTTTTAAGTTTCTGGTTTGCTTCCTCCAGCGCTGTTTTATACCCGTCAATTAAACCCTGCTGTTGTTCGATCAGCTTGTCCTTTCCCTCGATGATCTTGTTGAACCTGTCCTGTTGTGAGCCGATCAGCTCCATCATCTTGTTCATCGCATCGGTGGAAGAATCCACTACATCCGCTTTAGAGCCAGCCTTGTCCTCCTTGATCTTGAATAGCCATGATACCCCTCCACCCGTGAGCAGTCCGGCCAGTGCCGAAATAATTACTTCCCATCCCATTATTTGTCGCTTATGTCAAATTTAATACTCCTTCCTTTCAGCAGCCTTTCTATCTCGCTCGTGTCGTCCGTCTCAATAAAATAGATGTTCGACCTTGTCTGTGAAAGCACCTTTTGTAGGTATTCGCTCGAATCGTACAAGTCCTGAAACCTTGCTAAACTCCCGAATCTTATGTATAGCTTCATTATTTTAGTCCGTTAGTCTGATACTATGCACTTTAGTGCAAGGTTTCATGTTTATAACTTTATTATTAATCACTTGCATAATTCAATTATTTGAAGTATATTTGAGTTATGAAATTGACGCTGAAAATAAAACTTTTGCCTACCGACGAACAGGCGGATTTGATCCTTTCGACAATGAAAGAGGCGAACGCCGTTTGTGATGCTATTTCTGAAATAGCGTGGGAGAATAAAGTTTTTAACCAGTTCAAAATTCATGGCCTTTGTTATCACGGATTCAAGTCTTCTTTTGGTCTCTCCGCTCAAATGCTTGTGCGCTGCATAAGCAAGGTTGCGGATGCTTATAAATTGGATAAGAAAACGCAAAGGTTTTTCAGACCACTTGGCGCAATTACCTATGATAGCAGAATACTCACTTATAAAGACTCCTCCGTATCTATCTGGGCTATCGGTGGAAGATTGAAGATGCCTTTTGTTTGCCATAATCCTAAATACTTGCCCTATATTAAGGGCGAGGCTGATTTGGTTTACAAAAAGGGCAAATTCTATCTTTTTCAAACCGTAGAAGTTCCCGAAGAGGATGTTGAGGATATAGAGGAATTCATCGGTGTAGATTTTGGGCTCACCGATATAGTTGTTACCTCTGACGGCGTTAAGCATTCTGCTGATGGGCTTAACAAATACCGTGAACATCGGCAAAAGGTTCGTAGTTCTATTCAACGCAAAGGCACGAGAAGCTCCAAAAGACTTCTGAAACGGCTCTCTGGCAAGGAAAGGACAACAGCTACCATAATCAATCACACTATCGCAAAAAGCATTGTAAAGTCTGCTAAAGAACAGGGTAAAGGAATTGCGATTGAAGACCTTACTAATATCCGATTTACTTCTAAACGTAGAAACAAAAAGTTTAAGGTAAAACTTGGTCGCTGGTCTTTCGGGCAACTTCGCTCCTTTATCGATTACAAGGCACGATTGAACGGCGTTAAGTTTGTTGTTGTTGAACCTGCATACACTTCCCAGACTTGTAGTGTTTGCCACAGTATTGGCACACGAAAAAACAAGTCTTTCACGTGTACAAACTGCGGAAACGATATGGATGCCGATTTTAATGCCGCTAAAAATATCGCTACGCTTGGGGCTGCCGTAAATCAGCCTGAAAAATCGGGTATGTATTGCCTCTTGCATACTGCTTAGGTTTAAAGCCACCTGCTATGCTGGTGGTAGTTTACATTCGACAAACTTTTCAAATGAATACAGGTATGTTTTCGGGTCTATCATCGCCAGATATTTTCTGAAGTATTCTATTGCCTGATCGGTCAGCTCTATATCCGCATCCTCTTTCAGGGAGAGATTGAATACAATGTCATCCCTCGATGTCGCATTCCTGAATGCAATATCGAAAAAGCCTTTTGCGATGTCCATTTCGGTGACTGTGCCGCCCCTGTCGAGAAGGGGAAATTTTGTGAAATTGATCGTTTTCATGTCAGTAACTGTGATTGATTAATTGCCACCTGCCGTGATATGAATTATACCGGACGGTGACCGCGTCTCCCTTATCCATTTTTATAATCCCGTAAGCGTATGTATCCTGATAATTCACGACGTCGCCATTGTTATTAACGAATATGCTACCAGAAGACCCCCTTAGCGCTATTGACCCAGAAGCGTTCCACGCAACCTCTATCTCTATTTCTATATTCCAGTAGGAGGGAAGCTTGTAGGAGCCGAATGCGTTAACTATCTGCGAACTGGATGGAAGATCGACGCTAAGATATTGCGAGGTGCCCGGGGTGAATAAAAATCTTCTATACTTGCTTATGTTCAATATTATGGAATCCGTATATCCCATTGACTGGAAGGTCGGCTCTATCGACACGAGGGCTCCCTTCATCACTATGTCGCCAACAAGGCTGATGCCGATATTCCTTGACGCTCCGGATGCCTCGATTATAACCCCGTAATTAGTCGACCCGTAGAAGTTGTTTGTTGCGCCGTTTTCAAATCTTGCAACAGCGGTCAATCCGGAAGAAGAAGGAAGTATGTTTCCCCCGATTCCGGCAAATGTCTTATTTTCGTCATTCCTGAAAATTATATAAGCGTCATTGTTAAAGTCAGGACCATTGGTAAGACCCGTACCAGACACCCTGAACCCTCCAATATATCCGCTCTGGAATATCACATTGTTAAATGTGCCGGATATGGCGTTGACCGTTCCTGTTATTTCGGCACTGGTAAACTTCACCGTTCCATCATGCCTTATTATGGCCTTCGCCGTTCCGGATAATGCTTCCCCATGCGTGCCGCCCGCATAAAAAGCCGGATTCGTTGCGGTTTCATTATTACCGCTTATTCCCGCCGTCTCCGATCCGCTTGAAGGATTGAACAGCTTCATCAAAGCAGTGTAGATAAGCCCGCCATCGATCGTTGTCTGGAATTGCGTCTTTGCCTGCTCTTCAATGATGTCTGCCTGCAGCTGGTTTATCGTCTCCCATGTCCTCGAGAGATACGGGCTTCCGAATATCTCCGTGAGGTCGCTCATCACCGTGACGATCCTCTCCCAGATGTACGTTCCGGCTACCCATACGGGTACGGTCGTCTGCCACGTTCCACCCGTCTGTGTCGTGCTCGAGGTGGATAGGTAGTATTCGGTTCTAAGCCCGTCAACGCCAGTCCCAGGATCTCCCGGCAGTCCGTCCTCCGCGTATCTCGACACCGAATAGGCGACAGTCGGGGCTGCCACCCTGTATGTAGTAGTTGTCCTTGTCCACAGATACCAACCCAACGTGGGTGATGGAAGTGAAGTGCTCCATCCGCTATTCGGCGGTATCGTGCCGCTTGCATCCTTGGCATATTCGATTGTAGTCGATGTTATTCCGTCCCCGTCCTCGCCGGGCAATCCCGGTTCGCCGTCCCTGACCGGATATCCTATCGTGGCGTTGGATGATCCGTCAGAATATTCTATATCCTCCCTGACCCACAGAACCTGACCGGGCTGCTTTGCCGGAAGGCTTGAAAGGGTGTACCACACGCTCGGCGGCGTCACATCGTCGGTCGAATACCCGTAAGCGTTGGAGATGGAGATTATGCCCTTCGCATCCTTGCCTTGAATTATCCTCTTCTGCGTTTCGTCGTAGGTCGTGTCGGTGTAGATTATCCTCTCGTAACTCCACAGAAATTCGTTTGCAGCCTTTGAAGGTACGGTCGTGTACCACGTGGAAGGAAGAACGCTTGCGCTCGTGCTCAATCCGTAGTAGTCTATGACCGACAGTATACCCTCTCCGTCCTGACCCATCTTGGTCTTGGTGAAGTTCTGCTCTCCAGAAACGGTAAAGTCGAACCCGTCCAAGGTCTTTCCGGTAACCGTGTAGACTATCGAGGCCTTGTCCGCGGCCATTGCCGTTGCATCTGCCACGACGCAGATATTCCCACCGTCGGTTATTGCACCCATCGTGATATTAGAAGGCACTGCAGTTACCTTGAATTTTCCGTTTGCCGTTCCTATACCGTCGTAATCCAACTCAACAGCTCCCTCGAATACGTGAATGCTTGTTCCAGTTCCTGTGAATGACAGAACGTTCCCGTCCGAATCGGCCGGAAGAACGTCTACGGGGTTATTTATGTGCAGCCTTATCGCACTTATCCCCTTCGCACCCTTGAAAACCACCGGAATCGTCTCGTAGTCCAGCAGTTCGGTCTTGTTCGCATCGACGTAGAGTCTTATCGTGTAGGTGTGCTTGTCTGCGCTGTTTAAAGGAGCGATTGTAACGGGTGATGGAGACGCATTTGCAGCCTCTGTTTCGTCGTTTGCCGTCACGGTGAGGAATCCTTCTTCCGTCATTACAGAACCTACCCAGTGCCTTCCCGTGACCGTTACGGGCGTGTGTGCTCCGTCGGTGGTCAAATCGGGTGCGTCCTTGTAGATAACTGGAGATGAAGTGTGTATTTCCCAGCTTGCCGACTTGATGATCGCCGCCTCCTCTATATCCTTTTCGTGCGGTCTCTTGACGCTCTTTCTCGAGCCTTTCTCGAACATAGGGAACAACACCTGGGCGGTTCCTACGTTGTTCAGGAGAGATATTTCAACCGCATCAAAGTCGGTCGTTATCGTCTCCTGAACGTCGTACCATCCAGCTCCAGTCTGGTCTGAAAGGTCGTAGTTGTGCCATACGCCAGTTGAATCCTTCAACCCGATTGAATAGGTTAAAGCGTTCACGAAGGCATGGAAAGTCCACGTTCCGGCTTTCAGGTTCACGGTCTGAACCGCCTCGTCCTTGAATGTTATGTCAAACGCCCTTACTGTCATGTCAATTTTCGTTCAAAATGTTCAAATCGTCGCCTAATTGAGCCATTCCTCAACCACTACTGCTGTATTCTCCTCAGATTCCAGCTGCTCAATTTCTGCTTCAAGTATATTTATTCGAGCCCTTGCATCTTGACGCTCGTCGATTATCTCCTGTGGCACCGAGTATCCACCCTCGGCTTCTTTAATTACTTGATAGTCGGTGCTTGCTAATAAAGCTTTTAAATCATTTATTTCTGCGTACTTTTTGTTTATCTCTTTCATAGTTGTATTATTTAGAAAGTTTCATTTTCTTGTAGCTATTCGGTGCGGTAAAACCGTCAAGCCTCATGGCTTTGATAGCAAGCCGCCTTCTTATATTGTACGAATTATAGATCGCCATAAAGCCCAAGTAAGAATTAATAGAGGCAAGGTCTTTGTCTGTCGCCCTCCTCTTATGCGACGTCATTCTCTCTATCTTCCTAAAGGCATTATTTACCGTCCTGTTGTGGACATAGATTCTGTTTTTCTTGACAACAGCACCCACCATCTCACACCCCTTACTTGCGTGCTGCAAATAAAACTTGTATGGATGAAGGGTGACTCCAACCTCTTTTAGCTTCTCCCTAATCAGGGGGATTGCATTCAATATCTTCTCTTTCTCCCAAATGATGTAGAAATCATCTACATATCTGCCGTACCTGCTAAAGCCTAATTCCCCATGCACATAATGGTCAAATTCATTCAGGTAGAAGTTGGCAAAAAGCTGGGATATTAAATTCCCGATTGGAATGCCCAAATCATCATCGACCGTGAACAGGCTCTTATTTTTATTAAGGTCTGCCCACATCTCAACAGGTGACCGAAGGTTGCAATGCTTCTCTGGGCAGTCTGAAATAAGCACCTCTACGAGCCACTTCAAATCATCCTTGTCCTCCCCGATATACTTGTCATCAATAAATTTGTGAACCATAGAGATGATAAGGCTTTTGCTTAACGACATAAAAAACCCCTTCATGTCCATCTTGCATATCCAATCGGTCGGGGTGCAATCCTCAAGGTCATTTTTTAGCTGCGCCACACACCCAGATGTACCCTTGCCCACCCTATTGTTGAATGTCCTATCAATCAATTCTTTTTCAATGAGCGGACGTAGCTTCAAATCTACAAGGTGATGGAGAACCCTATCCCTGAAATTCGCAGCAAATATCTCCCTCTTCCTCGGTTTGGTGACGATAAAAGCGATGGATGCGCTTGGCTTATATGTACGGTCGGAAAGGTCTCTGAAAAGCGAAATGCAGTTATTGATGTAGTTCATCTCAAACTTTACTGCGCTTTCAGTGCCACGCTTATTTTTTAAGCAAGCGTAATAGGCTTCAAATATATCTTCTACGTTAATCATATTCATATAAAATTCTGAGACGGCACGAACCACGGTCGAATAGTGCTTGTTGAAGTAGTTCATGCCGCCGTTGCTGCCGTAGTAAACCCAACTGGAGTTGGAATAGCGCTCCTCTTACTACCCCTTGTGAAATAGCTATAAATGATAGCGGGCAGCCCTTTTTATTAGAATACACTCTATGACACTCCATTGTTATCATATTCTGGTAGAACGCTTCCAAGCGTTTGCTTGCTTTGATATATCGCTAATTAGTAGAAACATCGGAGCAAGGGTTTTTTGATCCCACATTTTTTCATCCGATGCAATCCTAATCAGTGCCTCAACAACCCCGAACGTGCCTATAAGATTCTCAAGCACATCCACTCGCTCTCTTCCTCTTAGCGAATTTGCTTTTATAACTCCATCGACCAACATCAATGACTTCTCGAATAGCATAGAGCCTAACGAAAACCTATCGAAGCGAGACATCTTTGGCAATGCCCTGTGTATCGCTTTTGAGAGTTGGTACGAATCTTTGTATATCTGCAAATTCCTAAACATAATGCTAAGCGCGGCTTCGCCGCAAGTTAAAAGTTAAAAGTAAAAAGCTGAGACGGCACGAACCACGGTCGAATTGCCCTTGTAGCTGCTGGTCATGTTGCCGCCGCCGCCGTTGTAAACCCAACTGGTGTTGGAAAGGCGCTCCGATGAAGTCCAATGTGTGGACGTAATGGCGAACCTATCCCCTATCTTGTACAGTGCCCTGCTTAGAGGGTCAGAATAATTCAGCTTCACTCCACGAACTAATATCGCCATCTCTTCTGCGCTCGGCAGCCACCAATTCACATTCCCCGCTGATACACTCGAAGCTGCATGTGCCGCAGGGAAAGAGGGCTTTTCCACGCCATCATCGTCTATGTATGTGTAGGATATGAGTTTTTCGGTGTTTGATTTACCGTCATTATCGGCAATCGCATCCTTGCTATATGGCATCTTGACTAAGTTGTCAAGGATATAATTTTCGTATGTGCCATAAGCTGACACCAATAATGGATTGTCAACCTCGTTAAATACGCTTCTCTTAACAACACTATAAACAGAGGGGTCAACACCTGTCGCATCACTACCGCTCACCTCGTAGTATTGTAGGAATCGCTCGTAGTTAGCCCCTGCATAAGCGTGAGAGTAGCCGTTTTCTCGCATAAAATTCAGGTATGCCGTCAGGAATCCTGTATATTGCGCCTGATAGTCAGCATTTAAGATTGTTGCTGTTAATCCGCTCACGGTAAACGTGCTGATTGCTGGGGTGTACCAGCTGCGCTGTATCACCACATATCCGACCTTCGTTTCAACGCTCCACCCTACATCAGTTGGAAGTGCTGCGAGAATAGCTGCGGACACATCTGCCAACGATGCTCCCGCTGAAAAGGTGAAAGGATATGCCGATGAGTTAACCGTGATAGTGTGAGTACCGCCATTAACAAGGTCGAATCCCTCCACCTTAGCCCTGAATGGTGCTGCCCATTGTGCATTGCCGAGAGATGCTTTATAAATAACCCTTATCTCCCCGTTGGTGCGGTAATACACTACCCCAATAGGCTCTACGGTTGTTAGTGCTGCATCGTAGGTGTCGAGCTTGATGTACCTCAACTCACCGTTGTCAACAACAACAATATCTCCCACGTCTGCACTCTCCTTCGGCACGAAAACATTCTTGCCATCGTATTTCACTCCTAGTGTTTCGACATTACTAACGACTGAACTGTCCTGAGGTCTTGTGGTGTCGGCATTATAAGCTGCCTGATTTTCGTAATTTTTTATGTATTCCATAATTAAACTAATTTCCAGTTTCCTGCACTTGTTGTTCCGACAGCAACATATACGTTACCGCCTGTTGTGTCGATATATTTTTGACCTATAAAATCAGGTGCTTTTGTATTCGCCCCTGCACCGTAAAGAATGAGGTTTGTTTTTCCCCAAACGTTAAATTCTCTGGTTACTTCAATCTTGGAGCGAAGGGTGCTGCTTACAATCTTTTCGAGTGCAAGCAACCTTGCGTTCAATTCCGCCAATGATGCCGCTCCCGCTTTTTCGGTAGTATCTTTCACATCGCCCGCTAATTGAATCACTTCGTCATCCACTTGTTTCAGCGTTTTCTGCGGTTCTGCTCCGTATCCATGAGCCGCCTTTTCGTTGTCCACCTCTTTCAGCGTCTTGGGATTCGATTCGTAGCCATGTTTGGCTTTTTCATCAAGTTCTACTCTTGCACTCTTTCCGCTTGTAGGGTCGATTACTGCTTGCGGAATTGTTACGGGGTAAACCGTCGTAGCTACACCCTCAACATCCTTTTTAAGTTTTTCTATCTTTGCCATATTATATTTCGTTATATTCTGTTTCCGAATAGGTTACTGATTCTAATTTTAATGCTAAATCTGCCTGTATTGATAAGCGTGCAGCATCTGCAAATCCAGCCGCGGTATTTGCCGTTTGGGCTGCCGTATTAGCTAATCCAGCTTTTGAATTTGCCAATTCTGCTGCACCGTTTGCTACTCCCGCCGCTTCTAACGCAGGCTGTTTAATCCATGCCTCGTAATCGGCAACTGTTCCAGCGTGTGTTTCAAGCCATACCTCATAAGCCGATTTTCCCCGAAAGGCTATAGCCATGTCGGAAGTAATGGTAAACTCAGAAGGGTCGTCAGCCTGTGCAGTTCTCGCAACGATTTGAAACGCATCCACATCCACCGCACATCTCCTGTCGGCATCCGACAGGGTTACATCGGAAAGAGTATAGGTTAATTCAAGATTGTAGGAGCCTATGATATTTGCAATTGTCGGAGTTACCTCTATTCTGACAACGTTTCCAGTTATGTCATAATCGACACCCTCTAACAGTTCAACTCTCTTGCCCAGTACGGACAAATACAAGTGTTTTTCGAGCACGGATGAAAGATATTCGGGAAGTCCGTTTCTTTCAATCTCCCATGCAAACATAAAGTCGTTTCCAATTCTTATCTTCATATCGTTATCTCGTTGTATTCGGTTAAGTCTAATACGGGTTCGGAAGTGAGAACAGTTATCGCACTTACCCTGTCAGCCTGTGCCTGTGCTGCCCCCGCCGCATCATTAGCAGCCTGCGTAGCTGTATCTGCCTCGCCTATTGCCAGATTCACGTCGGCGATCATATCCGTGGCTGGCTGCTGCAATATGGCTATCTCTTCCGGTGTCAAGTCGGGAAACGTCAACGGGTCGCCCGTGTCTCCCTTATTGCCTTTCAATAGCGACGGGGGAACCTGTACTACCTGACCCCCCTGAACGCCAGTCACGGTCAGTCCCACAATCGTGGATGCAACTGGTATGTTAGCATCGTCAAGTCTTACCGTACTCATAATATCACCCTCCTGCCCTGTTCATCCGTCCACGAGTTCTGGTCGTCGGACAGAAACTTTATCTTGTTAATCTGTATCGCATTCATGTCTATTTCTATAAATCCTACATTGTTCCAGTATTTCCCGTCGAACCTCAAGTCGTATTCCCTCAACTCGTTCTCACCTCCGGAAGGTATCTCTCCCGAACCAGAATCGGCTCTTCTCTTTATTTCAGCCTCAATGGCTGATCTTGCACCCGTGATGGCAAGCTCGAGCGGGTCTATGTTGTCGAAGTAAAGCGAAAGAGCCTTTTCGTATCTGTATTTATAATCGTCCGGTATGGTTCCGTCGCCAAGAATAATCTCATTGATGCGCAACACAAGCGTGTCGATTATACCTCCGGTGGAAAGCATCGGTTCGGATAACGCCAACAGTGCGTCCTTGTGGTATCCTGCCAGATAGATGCTATTCGATATGGAATTTACCTCCGACATCCATTTTAGTTTTTTAGCCTGTACCTCGTTCTGTAGAAGTTTCAGACTTATCTTCTCGCTGTCATCAAGTATTCCGTCATTGTCAAGCTGATAATTTTCTATATCCTTTCTCAACTCGAACTCAATGTTTTGAATCTGGCTTTTGAAAGTCTTCCTTTTATCTACCGTGGTGAGCTTGTCGCTTCTCGGCCTTGCAGGGATATATGTCTTCTTGCTTATCATAATTCGATCAGGTTATAAGTACAGCTCTCCATCTTTACATCCTCCTCACCACCTGCGACCATATACACCCTGTTCAGGTGCGGCTCGATATACACGGAATATGGTTTTGCATCGTTTTTCAGGGTAGGGCTGATCGCAAATCTCGGACTGCCGTATATGTCCGTCATCTTCAACAGTATCAGGTTTTCCGGTTTTCCAGTCCCGTAGACTGGATGGGTTACCTCCGTCAGAAAATCGTTTCCTTTCATCACGGAACTCAAGGCAAGTTTACCGTCGGGGTTTGTGCATATCTTCAGTTCTATGTCGTCGGCTTCTTCCACATAGTCGTAGGAAATTTCATTCTCATATACAATATCGTTTTTCGAATCTTTGTCTACCCAGTCACCGTAAATAGAACTTTCGTCCGGAATGCTATATGCCAGCTCAATGTCGGAATAATACATGTACTGGATAAAATCCTTGTAAATCGGATTAAGGACAATTATTGGTGGCGGCGTGGCGTATATCGTCAATTCCACATCACCTATGACAGGAAAGTACGGAGCCTTGAAAACGTATCCGGTCAGATCACCCAGCCCCTTGTCGTATGTATTTTTATTGTCTATTGAAAAAGTTGTACTTAACAGTCCGCTCTTCTTCTTTATTGTGACCGGTGCGCTAAAGGTTGAATCACGCTTCACCCATGAACTCCCGTTATAATAGTATTCTCCTATCCTTAATTTTGCACGCTGCTGTATGACAATATCCGACTTGCTTGAATAGTCAAGCCCCGTGATATCTTTTGCCCACTCCATGTGCGCATATCGAAAACTTAACCCAAGACAGAACCACACGTTTTTATGTACCAGTACCTGTTTTTCAGATTTGAACCGGATAACCGGACTTGTATTTTTCAGGTAACCTGCAGCTGCGGATGAATAACCCAAAGCCATCTTCACCTGAACCTCGTTCTTCATGCTCAATGAACTCGGTGGCGAATCGGTTCTGAATTCAGCCGTCCGAACAAACCCCGATCCGGTGCTGGTCAATATCGGAGGAGAAACGGCATCAATCGGATACGCCGGATTGCCGTTTGCATAATGGAAAAATGTGAATTTAGGCTGATTGTATCTTCTTATTATTCCCCTATACTCAACATTTTCCTTGTTTATTTTTATCACGTCGGTATATTCAGTCATCGGATCGATGGAGAATACGCTTGATTTCGCATCGTCAAATTCTGGAATCAGGTCTTTTATCTCATATAGCGAACTGTTTACCGTGGCCTTGTTTTTGCCCGGTATCCTGCTTATTTTAGCCCCTGTTCCCCGATAATCCCTTACATCCTTTATATCGCTAAGCGTGACCGCTCCATCCTCGGTCAGATATGAATTATATCCCTCTCTTTGGGCTTTGTAGTCGATAAGATATAGCTTGTCTCCGAACGGAACCCACGTGAGAAGAACGCCATACTTTGCGATCTCTTCCATGGCCTCGTAATACGTCATCGGATCGCCCAGCTCGTCGTAAAAGTTGGCAGAAGGTATCTTTAGCGAATAGTAACTCTCACTTCCGGCCATTACCGAAGTGGTGAGATAATATCCACTGTATCCGGAGTATTCTATAGCCTTATTGACTATGTCCATGAATGAAACAAAATCGGCAGTCAGGTCAAATTTCTTGTATTTAAGAGTTGAAAAAGCGGCCACTGCCTCCATCTCGTAGATGAATTCCGGTGAGGAAAAGTCTTGGGAAAACGTGTCCGGTGTGAGATAACCAAGCCACTTAACCACTCCACCAGCCAGCAAGGTTACCTTAATCCCCTGCGGGTCGCTTGTGTATAAGTCATGTAGATAGTCGGAACCATAAACCTCTATAGTCGCACCGGAAGACCTCACAGGGGTAATAAGGTCAGATTCGTCAATCTGAATGGAAAAAGGAACCGCTCCGGCTTTTAACTCTATCGGTTCGCCGGAGTAGTTCGCCTCTTCCAACCTTATCTCGCATGAAATATTGGAAAGTGTTTTAAATGGTATGATGTATTTCAGCATGAATCCTTTATTAATAGGGTACGTTAAAGCGTTTTAGTACTAAATTCTCGACTGTTTGGATTTCATCTGATTTAAAATCCCCACAAGTTTAGTACCTTCTATTGTGAATCTGACGTCTCCACTGCCGCCGCCGAACTGACCCGTTTTGATCGCTCCCCACAGTTTGGACTGTTGCGGTGTAGTCATTATCATTTCGCCACCGTTCAACCTCGCTAAATTCCTGTCCCCTCCTTTCAGTCCTGCGAAAATACCTCCGTCGGTAAATTTCGGCAGACCGCCCAAAAGAGCGAGTATTGAAGCGACAGCACCGACAGCCAACATCGGCCCAGCAAGTGGAATTCCTGCTACAGACGCAGCAGCACCTGACGCAGCGACGGAAGTATTTGCCGCAACCTCCGTGCTTTTTGTTGCAAGGCTCGCAGCGGCAGCACCCTGTTCAACGGCAGCCAAAGTAGATACGTTGGCTATCTTTTGAGCGTTAAGGATATTATCCTTAGCCTGAATTGCCTGTTCTTTTGTGGAAATCAAGTCTCTCAAAGTAGTGTAAGCCTCCCATGTACCCATCAATCCCTTTATGGTATCACCAATGGCGTTTATAATCGAAACCATCCGTTCAAATCCGCTCATATCCTCGTTGGCAATCCTGCTCCACGACCTTGCAGCTCTATCCAAAGCGTCGGCAAAACCCGTTACTCCGTCGATGGACTGTTCAAAGATTGAAAGATTCATTTCCTGTATATCCTCTTTGAGTTGGGCAAGTTTTAGAGCATCGGAAAGGGATGTTAGTTTCTGCTCTTCCTGATAAATTTCACTCATAGCGGCCTTGCCGTATTCACCAAGCGAAACAGCATCCTCTCTCAGCTTTTCTATGTATCTTTCTTGTAGGTCATACTCCTCTGATAATATGTCGGACTGTGATTTTTTATAGTCAAACGTCGTGTCCCGTTCCTGCTTTACGATAAACGGACTTTGGGTGATCGGTTTTACTTCACCGCCACTGAACGCTTCTCTAATATTCTCGATGAATAACCTTTCAGCTTTTATGTTTTCAGGTGCTTTATTCTTACTTTCTTCGCCGCCAGATGGAGTGTTTTGGGTTGTGCTTTCACCCGATAAATCAACACCTGTACGAACAGCATTTTCAAGTATTTTATTATTATACCCAATTGCCTTCGTATTCTGCTCGAACTCTCTTATAAGGTTCGCAAATTCACCAGAACTAAGCCTGCCTCCGGTGTCTAACCCGAACTCTTTCCCAATAGAATAAATACCGCCAGAGCTAAGGCTTTTGCCCATAGACTCCTGCACCCTTTGAACCTTATCGTAAAACTGCCTGAATGCTATGGCGTCTCCATTTGAGGTTTTCTGGATAATCTCTCTGCTCCTTTGTTCTAACTGTGCGTTATTCTGTGCCGCAACGTCGGCTCTCGCCGCTTCTCTTAACAGTTTTATTCTTTCAGCAACCTTCTTGTTTATATCAACCTGTTTGCCGTCCTCTACGCCTAAAAGTCTCAATAGCTCACCCTGTGCGATATTTATTTCCCGCTCTGTCCCAAGCCTATCTTTTACTATCTTGTGTAATGATTGTATCTTTTGAATCTCGGAAGAATCTCCTGCGTAGAATATGGAATTTGCGTTATCTCTTGTGATATCCTTTATGCGTTGAGCCTCTTTGCGAATCTCCACCATTTTCATTACGAGGTTTGTCAACGCTCCAACAACCGCCATTATGGCAATAGAGGAAAATGCAGCCTTTATAGTTGCAATGGCCGAAATGGCGATCTTTTTAAGACCGTTGTACGCAACACCCCACCTCGTAACCATCTGTGCCGCATTAGCCTCCTGAACGGCTTTCAATCCAGCCTGCTCTCTTAATCTCGCCTTGTTCATTGCCGATTCTGCGGCGGTTAGCTTGGCGTAGTATTGTATTTTTTGCTCGTTGGTTGCCTTCGAGTATAAAACAGAAAGTTCGTTGTACCTCTTTTCAGCTGCAACCCTTTTTGCAGTAGCCAATTCCATTTGTTGTTCGGCCTGAACCTTATTGGCTAAAACTTTCTGATTCTCCGCTATCACCTTTTGGGATAGTGACGAATAAGCCTTTGCTATCTTTCCGCTTGTAAATGCAGCTACAATAACCGCCACAACCCGCATGAACGATGTCTGGATATTGCCCAGCATTCCGTTAGCCCAGTCGACTATCTTTTTGAAGTATTCGCCAATCTTAAGGTCTTGGGTTAACTGTGTGAAGGTGTTCTTTAACCTGTTTACCGAAGTTTCGATGTTGTCCGTATTGACTTCGGGCAGCATCTTTTCCATCTCCTTTACGAAAGGCAGCATAACGTCCTTTGAAATGAGCTTGCCCGCCTTTAACAGTCCGTCCAACTCCTGAATGGTTACACCGACCGCTCTCGCCATTGCTTCCATTGCAACGGGCATCCTTTCACCCAACTGTCGTCTCAACTCTTCGGATGAAATTTTACCCTTACTCATCATTTGAGAAAGTGCCAGATAGGAAAGGTGTGCATCCTCCGAACTCATACCGAAAGCGGTAATGCTTCGGGTAAAGGATTCAAAAATAGTGTGCTGGTCGGCTATGGAAATTCCCGCTGAAGAAGCTGCCGCGGAGAACTTCGCAAATTCGGAAGTCATCCCGTTTAGTTCCTGCCCCCACCTGTTTGAAGTCTTTACAAGAAAGTCCATGTTCTTTGAGAACCCCTGTGCGTCGCCGGAAATGTTTCTCAACGCAACCCTCGCTCTTGTAGTTTCCCTCGCCACCTGAACAAAGCGGCTCACCATATTGCTAAGTCCTATTCCTCCCAGTCCTAAAGCGGACGCCATACCTAACGCCTGGTACTGTAGCTGCATCAAACTCTTTTTAACTACATCTGCGCCCCTTTTGAACTGGTCTGTGGTCATTCGTAGGGCTATGGCGAAATTCATCTTACTCATATCGTGCTGTTAAAGAATTTGTTAAACATTTCTTCGTCTTTTTCCAACTGTTCCAAAGCGTCCTTTTCGAGCTGTTCACTTTCCCACGGAAATGGCATCAAGTCCTGTGGTTTTTTCAATTTCTTCTGATCTATATGTGGCAGGATAGTATAGAAAGTCCATAATCTGTCCCTTTCCATCTGTTCCTTTTTATGCTCGTCGATAGCCTTTATATAATCGCCTATCTCGAATAGTTTCATCTCGTAAAGGACAAAGTGTGCATCAAGTCCGAAAGTGATTAAGAGGGCTGCCAGATCACCCATGTAGGGTGCTTTTTCCTCCTTGTCTGATACTTCTTCCTTGAACTGGTCGATATATGCCATTTCGTCGGATACGGCTCTTTGAACCTTCATTCCAATCTTACCCATATCAAGAATGGATTTGAACTGGTCAAAGGTCATTACCTCGTCGTTATTCTCCGATACCATCGCATACATCAAGGTTAATACCGTCTCTTCGTCGGTCAGGTCGAACTCGCCGAAAGGTTTTTTTAAAAGTCTCTCGGCTACTCTTATGGCTTGTAGATTTAGTTTGGCTTTCATAAAAAAAGGCAGGGCATTGCTGCCACTGCCCCAAATTTTGGTTAATGATTTACTTAGGTGGTTGGCGTACCGTCACCCAAAACGCCCGTCCCCTGCAATGTGATTGAGCTTGTGCAAAGCTCCCCGTTTGTTGCGGTCTGTTCGAGTGAAGTGATAATCGCGGAACCCGATGCCACCTCGCTCGACGTGTCAAGCGTGAAATCGGCGCTCGCGGCCTGCGGGGAACCTATCTTGATTAAAATAGGCTCTCTTGCCGCCATCAGAGATTTAAGGGTTTTGTAACTCATCTGACCGGAAGTTTTTGAAACGAGCGATTCACTCGTAACCTGCCAGTTCAGCTGCCCAACAAAGAATTCCTTCCACGCACCGCTCATCTTGGAAGAGGTGTCGATGGTATCTCCGTTGATTGAAAGGGTGTGCGTGCTTGCGTATGCAATGGGTTTGTAGGTAGTAACCTCACCAACCGTCTCGCCAATGTAAAGCAACAACGCTTCCCCTTTGATTAAATCTGTTTTTTGGTTAAATGCCATGGTATTAAGTTATTTTAAAGTCAATTATCTGTAAGAATTTTCCCTCTTCGTGCCGCTCGGCAGAATTTATGATTTCAAAGGTCAGATCGTCGTGGTCTCCCTGTAGAACCCTGTGCATCGCAACGGCTATTTGAAGACCGGTGTCGTAGTCGTCGGAAACAATTACATAGGTTACCTTCGCTATCTCGCGGACAACACCAAACTTCACGTCCTCGGTATCATACGCATCCCTTTCGTAGACTATATGGGGAGATGGCGTGTCGGCGGGTGCGATGCTCGGGAATATCTTAGTTCCAACAAGACTTACGATTTCGCTGTCCTGTAAAAGAATCGCCCTTGCAATGGTGGATATGGTCAGTTTTTCAAGTGATAACATTAGTATTTCATTTTAAGGTTTTCGACCATGTTTATTATTCCCTTTTCAATGCTCCGCATCGCCTCTCCACCGCCCTCGTTTCTCGTGTCAGTCCAGAAATAACTTGCAGGCATCTTTCCTCTGAAATATCCCTTTTTCGTGTATCTGTCCTTCGTGCCACGGTCAACTAAATGAGCGTGATTGCCGACCCCCTTTAAAGCCTCGAACTTGTAGCTTCTTTCAAATCCGGCATAAACAGCAAGCGAATTTCTCGCCGATTTCCAGCGCATCGACTGGAGAAGGTTTCCGGTATGCTCGTCGTTCCTTGATCTTAAATTGCTCTTTCCGATCCTCACAAGAACCTTAGCACCCTCGATCATCCCGCCTCTTATGGCCTTGTTCCTGTCAACGGCTTTCAACTCGTCAACAAGAGCATAAACCCGCTCGATGTTCACTATTTTAATCCCGATGTCACTCATTGATTTTTCTTAGCTGGATTTCTAAAGTATTGTCGGAATGTACTGGAGTAATAAGGATAATTTCATACATGAACCCCTTATATCCTACCCTGTAGTTCGCATTGATCTGGGAAGTTTCACGAACGATCATAAAGATTGTTTCGCCACGGTACAACTCTTTCGCCTCCACGCCGTCCTTGTCGTAAACTGGTGAGCTTCTTTTGTAAAAGCCCCTGCATTCATATACGGGTGTCCACGTCTTTCTTACCGCACCAGATGGAGACTGTGTCTCAGTCAGCTCGTTAAAAGTCAGCCTCTCCCGCATACTTCCTGCTCTCATGATAGTTTCCGATAAGGTGTTAAAAGATGCGCCAGGGTAAAAGGTACCTGCATGATCTTTCCGTGTGTAAAACCCTCTCTGTACTCGTAGAATACCGCCGTCAGTATCCTTATCGCATGGATAAGATCTTTTGGCAGTACTCCTTCTACTGCGATACCCGCAAGCGGGGTATTTATCGACTGCTCGATAGATACCTCCGCCGCGTCTATCATGGAAGTTATAAGCGTATCGTCATCGTTGAAGTCAACGTTGAGATGCCTCTTAATATCTTCAAGGGTTACGTACATCAAGTAGTCTGCGGTATTTGTCCAATAACAAATGCTTCGGGTCTCAACAGGGTAATGTCAACCTCGGTATTACCAACGAATTTTACTTCGTTTTCGCCAGCTCCGGTGATCGGGTCGAAGATCAGGTTAAAGTCGCCGAACTGCGATACAACGGAATATTCGAAGAATCCAAAACCGATGGAGTTTGCGTCCATGTAGTTGGAAACGATAACGGGATATCCGTTCATCAAATCACCCTCAAGAATCATTTTAGTTTCCCCTGCTTCGATAGGAGTGGTTTTCAGTTTACCACGCATGGCGGTACTGATAATGTAAGCTCCAAAACCGTCGGCGTCCAATTCGATATTGTGCGCCATCACTTCGGTTTCAAGCGAAACAACTTCTTTGAATGTAGGTGTTGCGCTCAACGGAACAGCATCTAAAGCGGCAGCAACGAATACTCCGGTAGGAGCGTCCTGTGCAACTGCGGTAAGAGACACCATCGTCTTGTTCAAGAGAGCGGCGAATGATCTGGCAATCTTGTTTACAACCAGATTGTAAAGATTCAGGTTTGACTGGTTCAAAGCCCTGCGGGAAACCTTAATCTTCAATCCCATACGGTGAGGAGTAGCACGGATGGCGTCGAAATTGATATCCTTGTCAACCAAAGACACGTTTTCGCCAGCCCACGAAGCCTCAACGTCTCCAACAGTCGGCCATGTAGGTTGTCCCTGCACGTTGAACAGCATTTTGGAACCAGCTTTTTCGATAATCAAAGCGGGTGTAAGCGCATCAATCACGTCTTGGAAAAGAACGGGAATGGTGTCGGCCACATCGGTACTGTCAATGTTTACGTTCGTGCGAACCTCGATTTTTGCTTTTCCGCCGTTAGTTACGGCATTTCTCAAATTTTCACCGAAAATGTCGTGAATCTTACGTTCCTCTGTTTTTACGGTTGGTGTCATTTCGTTTGCCCTGAAAAAATTCATGTGCATACGAACTTCGGAATCAAGTTTATCAAATGTTTCCTGTTCGGAATCATTCATATCCCTCTCCTCCTTTACTGCGGTGTCAAGCATTGAGCGCATCTGGCTCTTCAATTCCGCAATTTTGTCAAGTCTTTCTTTTTCTGTCATGGTAAAAAATTTAATTAAATTCTTTGTTTAAGTAATTGTAGTTTAGCTTTATATGGCTTTGGGTTTTCCTCGTGTCTTTCCTCTTGTGTCTCTTGCGGTTCTTCCGGTTGTTCCATTTCTTCAAGGCTTCTTACGCTCACTTCGGTTTGGGAATAGGCGGGATCTGCGGTAATGGTTACGTCCGATAAGAATCGAATGTTGTTAATCGTCCTTTCCCATATACCATCTGCACCTTTAACCCATACGTCGTCTTTTCCCTTGATTGCTGAAAAGGCGAAAGAAGAGCCGTTTATGTCTCCTCTGGAAACCATTTCTACGGAGTAATCACCATCGGCGGTATTGGGTGCGTCGAAGCGATAAAAAAGTCCGTGATCATGGATTTCAAGCGTTAATGTTCCGTAACCCTTGTTTCTCCGTGCTAAAAGTCTTGTTCTGGTGTGTTCAACCAAAGCCTTGATGTCCGAACGGTTAATCAATTCATCGGTAACGGCTAATTGGTTTATCTTTTCCCTGAAAAATCGTTTATCTTCGCGGTCGTACATTATTTCCGACCATTGGTTAAAGACAATGGCGTACCCATCTATGGTACGTCCCTCTATTTTAGGCGCAGCATCCCCGCCAAAACTGCGGATTTCTAAGTTCTTCATGGTAGGTATCTTTACTAATAGGATGAAATACTGGTTTTTCGTACTAATACGGAATATTCATAAAAAAAGCCCGTTTCACAACGAGCCTTTTTCCAAAAATTTTAAAAACAAACACAAAAATATGAATCCTAAAAATTGTTCATGGTAAAAGAACACGGTTCAAAAAATCAATCTCTTTCGTATCTAAGTGCTTGCTGTAAATGGAGCATCTCTTATAATCGTCACCGTAAATCCTTTTAAGGTGGTCGTCTATGTCTTTTAACGCTGTTTTTTTAGCTAAACACATATCATCCTTTTCTAATAGGATAAAATATCCGAAATTCGTACTTATACTAAAATATCGGCTCATTTCAGATGATCTATGTAGAATTTCGGGTTATTCTGTCCTAATCTGTAATCGTGAAAAACATAAACGCCCTGCATTATCCCCAACTTTCCACCATCTCTCATCACCTTATCGGTAAATTCCGAATCGAACCGTATTGAATTGTCGGAAAACTTGTACTTTTCCCAGGTCTTTTTCTGGAATACCATAAGAAAGCCTGCAATGTTAATTTTAGTCTCCTTTACGTCAAAATAACGCTCTTTTTGCAGTTTTTGGGCTATTTTTTTATGGTATAGAATGTCGGTGTTTTCTGAAAATCCGTCCGCCTGTTGGTGGTGTGAACCTATTCTATTCGTCAGGCATCCGTAAACATCAAAATCGTGTCTATCTATAATGTCCGATATTTGCTTTTTCGTATCGGGCAAAAGGAATAAAACGTCGGAATCGGTAATACATATCCAATCGTCGGAATTTGGAACACAGGCGCAATGGATGTTGTGCGACCGTCCTATCTGTTTTTCATTGTCGAATGGGGTTAAGTAGTAAATCATAGCTCATCTCCCTCCCAAACACAAAAACCATCTGTCATTGAGAATATATTGTCTACGAATATAAACACATCTAAAATCAAATCCAAGAACCTATTTTTACCGACCACATCAATATCCCAATAATCATGTTTTATATAAATTGGGATAAACCCATACATTAACCCATTGTGGGTGTATCCGCTTTGTTTTGCCTCTAATTTTGTCATGTTATTTGTGTTGAAACCATGATACATCATTCGGCTTTTCAGCCTTAAAAACCGTATTAACCTGCGTGCCGTGAACTAATCTCCCCTCGAAGTGCTTACGTGCGATATAATTAAATAATCCCATATCCACACCGCAGCCGGGCGTTTTGTGAAAATGGGTGTCGGTAACGGACTGAAAGTAAAATGAAAGAAATTTATTAAGAAATTCAATCACTATGTCAACCGAACCGCCACACAATCCTGCGTTCAGAAGAACATCGGTATTGCCTATGATAAAAGTCTGCAAATTTTTATGAGGGTGGTTTTTCACCATCCACTCGCAGCCCGTCATGTTCGGCTCGTCTCCAACATAAAGAATCCCGTCTTTCATCTTTTCAAACGGACTTCTCAACATCACCACGTCCGAACCGTCGGTTATGAATACTTTTCCAATCGAATCCCTGTGTTCTAAAAGGTATCGGTAATAACTCACCCATCTTTGAAAGTACACATTCCTTACAAACGTCTCGACCTTTATAAACTCCGCGCTGCCCTCTTTTCCTGCCTCTATTCCGTCCGAAAGGACAACGATGTCCTGACCTTTCATCGAATCGATTAAAGGCTTTAAAATGGATTTATCGGCCGGCATCGGTTTGGGTCTTTGCGGATCGTCAAGGTTTGAGAAAAGACAGGTTAAAACGATATTCCTTTTCTCTTTGAACGGAACATAGTAAAACTGGTCTTTGGTGTCCTCGTAAATCTTTGAATTTCTCGCAATCCATTTCTGCCTTTCCGCTCCGATAACGGTTGAACTGGTGTTTCCGTTGTGCTCGTCCAAAGAGTAGATCAGCTTGTCGCTGTTGGGAACGTCCATATACCTGAAAGAAGTCAATCCTGCGTTGTAAATCCTGTTACTTAATTGCGGATGCTCATAACCCCATTTTCCGAATACGGTATCCATCCCCCCGACCTTTTCCAGACAAACCCTCTTATAGTAACACATGCAGCCCCTCGCATGGGAATAGGCTACTATCTTGCTATCTTTATAGATCACAATCGTGTCGTTCAGCTTCGGCGCGTTCAATGATTTGAACTGCTCGAATATGTAATTTAAGTGAGGCTCTTTGCTTTCCACATAGGGAACATACCAATCTTCCCTTTGCGGCCAACAGTCATCATCGAACAGAAAGAAGTGTTCGCAACCCTCATCGTAAAGAAGCTCAAAGCATTTGTTCTTCGCTCTCGCTATACCGACATTCTGATTGAATCTGAACGTTGCTTCCGGTACCGGTTTGTCGCTTGCGTCGTCAACAACGACTATAACGGAATTGGGTGGTGCGAACCTCTTAACCTCGTCGTAACATCTTTTGAAAATATCGTAACGGTTGCAAGTGGAAATAGCTATCCCTATCCGTGAGGATTGTGCCATATTGGAAACCTCCTCTCTCAATTCCTCTATTTTTGATAAAACAGCCTGAACGCTCATCATTCAATAGTTTTTTCTTCCCGTTTCTCTCCGTAAATCTTTGCCGAATTGATAGGTGCAACATTGGCACTCACAAACAGAACATCCCCACCATCTTTTGGCTCCCTGTTCGTTGCTACTCGAATCTCATCTGAAGTTAACCCGCCGACCTCGAACATTTGTTTGTAATAAGTAGCTGCGCCGGACGGGTCTAACTGGTAAAGCGCAACCCTGTCAAATTCTATCTTTTCTTTTATCCCGATATTCTTTTTAGGAATCAGCTTTGTGGTCAATTCCTTTTCCATCTGCGTTAACAAAGGTTGAAGCGTATCGGTCATGAACGAAGTTTGAGAATTCTCACTTGCCTTATAATTCGAGTTTTGCCTTACAAAGACCTTATCGGGGTGAACACCAAAGAACCGACAAACATCGAATACCGAAAACTCCCTGTTTTCAAGTATCTGCGCATCTGCGGGCGAAATAGAATAGGGCAGCCAGTTCAATTCACCGGGAAGCCTCATTACTGAATCACCGTTTGCGAGTTGCGTTTCAAGTCTTTTAGCGACTATATCGACCTGTTCGTCCTTGTAAACACCCATTCCATCCCTTAATGCTCCTCCAGTCAGGAATCCCTTTTGCTTGTTCCCGGACTTCATGTTAGCCAAGGTCTGTTCGTCTGCGTTGGCTGAAATGTTCAGAATCCTCCCTGCGTATTGGATTGTACTTAAACCTACTTTACTGCCGTCAAGGTTCTTGTTTCTAAAATGAATGATCTGCCACGAATCGAACATCCCAGAAACGCCGTTTTTCGGGTCGGTAATGAAGTACCTATCCGTAAGGTCGTCGTAAACCACCGAACCGGGCCCTAAAAGAACCAGTTCGGAATAGTCGAACTTCTTCATCTTTGGGAACAGATAAGCATTCCCGTACATCAATGTTTGAATGACCGCACTTTCCAGCGTCTCGTATGAATTTAACCTGTTCGATGTTTTCCACGTCAAAAGGTTGTACAATGGATTGCTGTAGTCTATTTCAAAATTACCCTTTGCTGTCTTTCGTCTCGGATACAACGGTAGAGACGCAATCGTTCCAGATAGAATTGAAATACTCCTATAAACGGCGGCTATCTTCATGGCTGAATCACCGCTCGACACACTTACCGACCCGTTCAGATTATCCCCGATATAGGTCATGTATTCAATCAAACGAGGGTCGTCGCTCGTTATGCTTCTTTTGCTTACTAATCCCCGTTTCATTTTTCGATGATGTTTTTAAAGGTTACAAATGTGGCTACGCTTTGAAAACAGTCCTTTACGGTCAACATTCCTTTCTTATGTGAATATCTGCGACCGACAACACTGTATTCGCTGCCATCTGCGAGTATCAGGTATGTTTTCAGTTTTCCGAATAAAAAATCTTTCATGGTTATATATTTTTTACGTTGTGCATCATCCAGAACCCCATCAAATTGGTTATCGCTCCGTCTATCTTGTCGGTCGGTATTCTCTTTATGGGTTTTCTATTTTCCAACCTGTCCTCATCTATCACCGCATTGTCGAAACAGTACGAAGTGATCGGGTTCGGGTCAAATGTCATCTGTTCGTTGAAAACCGCTATTTCGATAGCCTCAACATAAGAAGTCGATTCACCGTAAGTCTGCTTAATTGGGTATAGGTAATCCTCCAATCCAGCGCCGATGAAGTTTTTAAGAAAATCACGGCTCTTGTACGGGTCGTAACCCAGTCCTTTTATCACGTATGGATGTTCAAGAATATCGTTTGCGAGGAATTCGTAATCAATCGTCGGGCTGTTTATAACTCTTAAATGACCCTGTTCTACCCACTTCTTATAAAGCTCCCTGTTCGGGTGTTTTTCGACCGTCTCCGCAGGAATGAAGTACTCCGTTACGGAATGAATAGGGCAGTACTTCTGATTCCTGTATCGGTCGCCTAAATGGAAAAGGTAGGTTACGGCTGAAAAGTCGTCAACGACAGATAAGTCAACCGCAACCACACACCTTTTCCCGCTCAATTCGGGATGCTTATAGAACAATCTTTCTATATAATCCCTACCTATCCATTCTTTTGCTTCGGACTTCGTAAACACGTTCAGAAGTTTATTCCTGAACTCTTTCATCTTATCCGCGGAGGATTGGGCTACCATCAATTCCCTTTCGTAAAAGTCCTCATTTACGGTAATTCCCATGTGTGGCTGTACTTTTCTCCACGTATTCGGGTCGCTTTCCTCATCGTCAACATCCGGCTCGAATATATGCGCAAAGACGTGATCGTTTTCAAGCTCTCCCCTTAGGATTTTCTTATAGTAGTTAAGAAGCTCCACGAACGGGCCGTCCCTCTTGTCAGAAGCGGTGGTAATTGCTATGCTCAAAGGGTTTAGTCTTGCGCCCATCGATGAATCGATAACGTTCTTCAATCCGAAAGAATCCGCATTGCTCAACTCGTCGTAAATTCCCAAAGAAGCGTTTAATCCATCGAGGTTATCAGGTTTGGAAGCAAGACAGCCAGCTTTTGAGGTACGAACAAGTCCTAAGTGGGTTATCTCCTCACGATTTATCTTAAACCTTTTCAATCTCCTGTCCAACCGTCTTAGAACGTTCTTCAGCTCCCCGAAAAGAATCTGCGCCTGCTTGTAGGAATTAGCCCCTGCGTAGCATTGTGAATTGGCATCTCCGAACAGAAGATCGTCCACCATGAACGCCACGGTTTCGGTAGTCTTTCCGAACTTCCTCGGAACGAAAAGTAAAGCGTAGTTGGTTAATCTTCTTCCGTCGGAACGGTAAAATCCTTTTATGTTTGCGAACTGAAATATCTGAACTGGAGTGGCTTTTATCTTCGTCGCCCCCTTGTCTCCAGAAAACTTCAACTCTTCGAAAAGGGTTATAAACTTTCGTACCTCGCCAGCCCGGTACTCGTATTTTTGCAAGAATAAAAAAAACCGTTCAACGGCTAATAACTCGTAAAGGTTGTGTTTATCGGGATTATCAATACAGTCCCGAATGTAAACAGTAAGTCTCTTGTCGGTCGAATCAAGGTCGTAAGAATCTGCATCGACCTGTTTTAACCGCTCAATGACTTCTTGTTTTAGCTGTATCAATTCCTTATTTCCCATTAGCTGCCTTATCCATCTTGTTTTTCAACTCCTCGAATTCATCGTCCTGAACCGCTTCTGAGCTTTTTACAGTCATACCCATGCTGTCAAAGAACTTAAACTCTTTTTCTGCGTAATTTAAAAATAATGGATACGCAGGGTTTGCCTTGTATCGCAAAAATCCCTCTCTCGACTGCTCGACAACAATACTGCTTCCGGCGGAATTCGAGTTAGCTTCGTCTATGTCTGGAAATTTGTACGAAATAGCATCATTCAGAATTGAATTTTTTAAAAATACAGTTTCAGCCAATGTGCGGATGGCCAAATTGTACAAAGGGGAATAAACACCCTGATCCATCATTATCTGTTGGATAGACACAGCTATTTCCTCAATTTCTTTTACATCAGAAAACATATCCTTCTTTACCAATAGGGTTAATTTTCATCTTTTCGTACGGTTTGTGTTTTAACGAAAATTAAACCCCCCAATGGGAGTATAGCCAGAAACCGATATAATTTTAACCGCTATTGATTACCCCCACGGCTGAAAAATTTGCCGTGTGTGAAGAGGGGAGGGGGGTGAGGTTTGGGAGCCACTCGACCCCGTTTCGAAACAGTACCCCGTCTCTCGCTTCAACGCTGCACCACGTCGCCACAGTGCCACTTTTTCCGCAGTTTTGATACATTGCTCATTGGAATATTTGAGTGTCTTAAAACGCCTTATTTTGCGTTATACGGCGTGTCTGTTCTTTTCGGTTCGGGAAATAGCCGTTTTTGAGTATGTCACTTCGAAAATGGTATCATTTTGTCGTATCTTTTCGGTGAGAAACTATCATTTTTGCACCTTTTTACTGTCTTTTTGATAGGTTTTTTGCCGTTTTGGGTTGTAATGGTGGTTTTGAAACATGGTTGGTTATGCCGGGAGCGTGCCTGGATAGTGGTAGATGATAGTGGATGGTATCAGGTTGGTTGAGGTTTGGGCACAAAAAAACCGGCATTGTCGGTGCCGGTTGGGTTGGGTAAATATTGACTGTGATAGATCCGTTTTGCATGATCAGGATTTTTTTTGCCCGCGACGAGTAGGCGTTGTAATTAATGCACCTCGCCTGATGGTGCATTTTGAATTTTCGTAAACATCTACATTATTGTCTGCATAATAATTAATAAGCGATTGATACATTAGACCTATCTCGACGCTATCGAATACGTCGTATATAGCTCTTATGGATCCAAAATAATAATGCTTATCTCGATCCTTAACATGCACATGTATAACCTTCCTTTCTTTTTTCATGCTGCAAATATACAAAAAACTTTGGATTATTAGATATATTCAATAAAAATACCGTATTTAATATTATTTAACCATGTTTTAACTATCCACATAGTATTTATATGAAATAAATATACTATCTTTGAAATAACAAATAAGGGGAAGCGTTACAACCCTCGACATTAACGCCAACGTGGAAAACACGTAAAAGCGGGTAAAGGTACTCTCCTGAAAAGCGAAACGGATACGCAAGTATTACAAAGTAGCGGAGTAAGGCAACCGGATCAGACCAGCAACCACATAGCTGTTAGGATTGACGTTTGTTAATGCAGCCAAAGACGGTTACAAGCCCGTGTAAATGCAGAGTAGCAAAATAGAAACAACTTAAATATCACAATAATGGAAACAATCAATCTGAATTTTTTCAACTGCTCAGGCGAAATTGTAAAGTCCGGAGCGGTGCATTTTGAGAACGACAAAATGATCACAAACGGAGGGAAAATTTTTAAGGTAGTGGATGACGGCAAATTTCTGATAAAATTCCAAAAAACACAGGTTAAGTGTAACGGTGGTATCGTCAGGCTGAAAAAAATAATTAACGAAAACAATCAGCCGGACGGTCACCTTAATTGCCTACTCATCGGTGGACTGATAGATTTATAACAGCTAAATATTACAACTATGAAAGCAAAAACATTAAAACAAAGACAATCAAGCATCTTCACGTTTTCGAGAGGCGGTTTAATCCGCTTTTGCAGAAAGTTTCAGCAAAAATTAGATGACCTGATGCAGAAAGCTACCGACGAAGGACGAAACGATTTGTGTTCCGTTTTTTCGGACGCATACGACGATCTAGATATAAGTATTGCCCTACTCCGGTTTGAGGATAGCGAAAAAACGAGAAATAGAATTCGGATGACCTGCAAGCACGTGATGAAAATGGTCTAACCTTCCCAAACGGTTTCTCCCCGGTTCGATTCCGGGGTATGTAGAGTATCCCGGAAAAAATAAGAACTAAATTAATTACTAACTTAAATAAAGTCCTACGGGCACAAAGATATGAAAAATATTTCAAGGAAACAGGTAGAATATTTTTTAAGGAGCAACCTATCAAAAGAGCCTTATAATGATTTAAGGTTTTACATCACAGAATGGTATCCGAAAATCGAAATTGATTTTGAGAAAGTCCCGGCGTCTCTTTTTGAGAAAGCGGAAAAAGACTTAATGTTATTTTCAAAATCGGAGGAAAACCGGGCAAAAATCGAAGGTTTATGTGTGGGTGATTACATTAAGGATGAAAACGGGAATTTGACACAGGTAGGCATTTTCCTGTATGATGGAAAGTTCCAGGACACGAACGGAGGGAGTTTTCATGTTAATGAATCCGGGCAGGGATCATTTTCCGGCGGGTTCACCGGGAACGTTCTGAATGAAAAGGATTTTAAGTTTTCAGGCGAATACAAACCTTTTAATTGCTGGATATTTTCTGAATTCTGGGCGGGTGCGAACAGAGGCGTTCATAGTTATATAATGGCTAAAGTGTGGGAGGAAAAGTAATGAAAACACGTCAACACAAAGGGGGATGCCCGGAAAAATTATCCGGGTTCCAAAACTTTAGTAGAACCGGATCAATTTCAGGGGCGGGAGCAAAGAAAATAATTTTAAAAATTTAAGGATATGAAAAAAGCATTTAACATCCCAAACATTACCCAATCCATAAAAAAAGATTACCAGGAGGGCAAAACATCTATGGAGGATGTTGCAGTAGAGCTATGGGAGGCAAATCTAATCCCTTGCGTTTGCGTAAAAATGGCAGCTCAAAAAATCGGATCAATTTCCGGCATGCCGTAACTGCTCACCCGCCCTGTTGCGTGATGCTGCTGATCGGATCAGCGGGCGGGAACAAATAGGGTCGGATCATTCCGACCTTTTTTAATGCAGAAAACAATCAATTTTTTATATTATGGAAACAAAGAAAAGAAAGAATTTTTACACACCTAACGGCTGGCAGGGTGATAATTATGACGGAAATTTAACCGTTAAGGATATAACCGCAAAAATACGGGAATACTGTAAAAAACAATTCCCGGACTGTAAATTTTCGGTAACAAAAGACGGTGGGTCAATGACCGACTCAATTAACATCGTTCTGTTATCAGCGGCGCAAGAGGTTCTAACAGATCCCAATTGTAACACTCAATTCGGGCACGTCTCAAAGGATGACAAACGGTTAACAGTATATGGGGCAGAGGTTATGACTTCCGTATATGAGTTCGCCAATTCGTTTAATTACGATGATTCAGACTCAATGACGGATTATTTTGATACACGGTTCTATCTGTGGTTGACCGTTGGAAAATGGGACAAACCGTTTCAGATTATCGAAAGGGCAGAAAAGACCACCGAAAAACAAAGCGTTTCAGGTATCGAGATTATCGACTACTCCGAAAAGGCAATAGCTGTGATCGGGGAAACAAAGCCTATCAAAGACCAACTAAAAGAGTTAGGCGGGCGGTTTAATTTCCGGCTGTCTTGCGGTGCGGGTTGGATATTTCCGAAAACAAAGAGAGAAGAAGTTATACAATTGTTGTCGGTCGTTTGAGCGCTATAATTGCAATAGCGTATCTGGCAAATATGCTGTTTTTTACAAGCGGATAAAATGATGATGCCAATTAGACAACAATTTAGCGGGGATCTCCCCGCTTTTTTTTGTACCCGTCCACCAGGCCGGGGATCGGGGTAAACTGTGTCTTTCCGGCTTAAGGCGGATTGGGCTTTTTCAAAAACTTTGCGACGAAATTATCCGTTTTTGCCTTATTCCGTTTTTGCGTCTCTTCCTTTGTGTAGCTTTTCAATTTGATGTGTGCTTTTTTGTGACACTTCGAGCATAGGCTTTGCAAATTATCATAATCAAAACAAAGTAGTAGCATCGTGTGTCGGTCGGGTGCACTCTCAACTGGCCAGACGTGGTGTACTTCCTCCGCCGGAGTTGCAATATCGTCCAATAGGCAACTTTCGCAAAGCGGGTTGTTGGCTATCTTTTCAGATCA